>ERZ1066121.287-NODE-287-length-47156-cov-14.569776_pt1 | contig 47156 bp, 41 predicted proteins | sample MGYA00382768_ERZ1066121 | MGnify/ENA primary metagenome ERZ1066121 (study PRJEB33369, sample SAMEA5778351) | biofilm metagenome | biome: Industrial cooling water; feature: Water cooling tower basin; material: Biofilm | place: United Arab Emirates | collected...
GCTCCGCAGCACGCCGGCGGTCCCCACCGCCCCGCGCCCGGCGGCGGGCGGGCGCCTCGCCGGAGCGGCGCGGGCCGCGCACCCGGCCGACTCGCTGGCGCGGCAGCACTTCCACGTGCCGGCGCAGCCCGTCGGCGCGGCGCTCGCCGACTTCGCCACGCAGGCCGCGGTGCGCGTGTCGGTCGACACCGGCGCGGTCGCGCGGCTCCGCGCCGCGCGCTCCCCCGGGGTCACCGGCGTCTACGCCCCCCACCAGGCGATCCGCCAGCTGCTCGCCGGCACCGGGCTCGAGGCGACGTTCACCGACGAGCGCACCGTCGTCGTCGCCCTCGAGGGCGCGCGCCCCACCGCGCGGGCGCAGGCGCTCGGGCGGGTGGTGGTGCAGGCCAGCGTCCGCCGGCGCGACTACGGCGCCGCGCGCACGACCACGGCGACGCGCACCGACACGCCGCTGCGCGACACGCCGCAGGCGGTGACCGTCGTCGGGCGGCAGCTCATCGCCGACCAGGCGATGCAGAGCATGGCCGACGTGGTGCGCTGGATCCCGGGCGTGGTGATGGGGCAGGGCGAGGGGCACCGCGACGCGCCGACGATCCGCGGCAACAGCACCACCGCCGACTTCTACGTCGACGGCGTGCGCGACGACGTGCAGTACCTGCGCGACCTCTACAACGTCGAGCGGGTCGAGGCGCTCAAGGGCTCGAACGCGATGATCTTCGGGCGCGGCGGCGGCGGCGGGGTGATCAACCGCGTGCTCAAGGATGCCCAGTGGGCGCCGACGCGCGAGCTCGCCGTCGCCGGCGCCTCGTTCGACCAGCGGCGCGCGACGATCGACGTCGGCCAGGGCGCCGGCGGCGTCGCCGCGCGCGTGAACGGGATGCTCGAGCGCTCGGGGACGTTCCGCCGCGAGGGGCGGCTGGAGCGCTACGGCGTGAACCCCACCGTCGCCCTCGTCGCCGGGCCGCGCACGCTCGTGCGGCTCGGCTACGAGCTGTTCGGCGACGAGCGCACCGTCGACCGCGGGATCCCGTCGTTCCAGGGGCGCCCCTCGCCGACCGACGCGCGCACCTTCTTCGGCGATCCGGACGCGAGCCAGTCGCGGGCCCGCGTGCAGGCCGGCATGCTCACCGTCGAGCACACGGCGCCCGGCGGGCTCACCGTGCGCAACCGGACGCGCTACGCGGACTACGAGAAGTACTACCGCAATGTCTTCCCCAACAGCGCCCTGAACGCCGCTGGCACGCAGCTCGCCCTCGGCGCCTACGAGGCGACGCTGAACCGCCGCAACGCCTTCACGCAGACCGACCTGATCCTCGAGCGCGGCGGCGGCGCCGTCCGCCACACGCTGCTCGGCGGCGTCGAGCTCGGGCGGCAGGGGACCGACAACGTCCGCAACACCGGCTACTTCGGCAACACCGCGACGTCCGCCCCCATCCCCTTCGCGCAGCCCACCGTCGCCCTCCCGGTCACCTACCGGCAGAGCGCCACCGACGCGAACAACCACGTCCTCGCCGACGTCGCCGCCGTCTATGCTCAGGATCAGCTCGCCCTCGGCGAGCGGTGGCAGGCGGTGGTCGGGGTGCGCGCCGAGCGCTTCGCGCTGCGCCTGCGCAACTACCGCAACGGCCAGACGCTGCGGCGCACCGACCAGCTGCTCGCCCCGCGCGCCGGGCTGGTGTTCAAGCCGCGGGAGGTGGTCTCGCTCTACGGCTCCTACGCGCTGTCGTACCTGCCGAGCGCCGGCGACCAGTTCGCGGCGCTGACGCCGACGACGCAGACGCTCCGCCCCGAGCGGTTCGACAACCGCGAGCTGGGGCTCAAGTGGGAGCTGCGCCCGACGCTCGCCCTCACCGCCGCCGCCTACCAGCTGGACCGCTTGAACACCGCCGCGCCCGACCCCGCCGACCCGACGCGCACGGTCCAGACGGGGAGCCAGCGCACGCGCGGCTGGGAGCTCGGGCTCACCGGCGACCTCCTTCCCGGATGGCAGCTGGCCGCCGGGCTCGCCGACCAGACGGCGACGATCACGAGCACCACGGCGGCGGCGCGCGCCGGGCAGACGGTGCCCCTCGTGCCGCGCCGCACCGCGTCGCTCTGGAACCGCTACCAGCTCCTCCCCGCGCTCGGCCTCGGCGCCGGCGTCGTGCACCAGACGCGCATGTACGCGGCGATCGACAACGCCGTCACCCTCCCGGCGTTCACGCGCTGGGACGCGGCGGCCTTCGTCCGCCTTCCGGCGCGGCTGCGGGCGCAGGTCAACGTCGAGAACCTGCTCGACGTGCGCTACTTCCCCACCTCGCACGGCAACAACAACATCCTGCCGGGCGCCGGGCGCACGGTGCGGGTGACGCTCGCCACCGGGCTGTGAGCGGGTGAGGGCGGCGCCCGGCGCTGGCCGCCGGGCGCCACGGTGCTACGTTGGAGCGTGGACGGCGGCGCTGCGGTCCGCCCGTCGGGACGCGGGCCCGCCGGCGCGCCGCGCCGACGCTCGCGAGCCGCCCGCCCTTCCCGCCCGATGCCCTTCCTCCCCCTCCGCGCCCTCCCCGACCGCCCCGCGCGGGCGCTCGCCGACGCCTGGCTCGAGCGCCTCGCCGACCAGCTGCACGCGCCGGGGGCGCAGACGGCGGCGGCGCGCGCCGTGATCTGCCGCGACACGCTGGCCGAGCTCCTGTATCCGGCCCATGCGGCGGACGTCGAGGGCGCCGTGCACGACGAGGGCGTGCCGCTCGGGACGCGGCTGGCGCTGGCGCAGCTCGACCCGCGCAACGTCACGCTCGAGCCCGAGTACTACGCCGACTGCGACGACGCGCGCTTCCAGCCGGTCAAGCCGCTGCTCTGGCTCTGGTACTCGTTCGACCGGAGCCCCCTCGGCGGGCAGGACGTCGCGCTCGGCGTGCGGCTCCGCCGCCTCCTCGCCCCGCTGATCTTCCGGCGCTGCGGCGAGCGCTTCAAGTGCTTCCAGCACGTCGAGTTCTCCTTCGGCTACAACATGGAGGTGGGCGACGACGTGGTGGTGCACCGCCACGTGCTCCTCGACGACCGCGGCGGGATCGTCCTCGGCCACCGCGTGTCGATCTCCGACTACGCCAACGTCTACAGCCACACGCACAGCATCGTCGAGCAGCGCGACGTGACCAACGTGACGACGGTGCTCGGCGACGACGTCCGCGTCACCTACCACGCCACCGTGCTGGCCGGCGTGCACGTGGGCGAGCAGGGGATGGTGGGCGCGGTGGCGGTGGCCACCAAGGACGTCCGCCCGTGGCACGTCAACGTCGGGATCCCCGCCAAGAGCATCGTCGTCAAGCCGAACGCCCCGCGCGACGGGGCATGGGTCTCGCCGGCGGCGCGCGAGCGCGCCGGCAGCTGAGCCCCCGGGCGCCGATCGCCGCCGGCGCCGCTCGGATCGCTCAGATCACCCGGAGCACGTCCTCCAGCGGGCCGGCGTCGCCGCCGCCGAGCAGCAGGCGCGCGTGGTCGAGCGCCTCGCGCTCGCGCGGCCAGGCGAGGCGCGCGCGCGCCAGGTCGAAGGGGAGCCACTCGGCGGCGCCGTGCTCCGGCCCGAGGGCCGGCGCCGCCGCCTCGGCGACGAAGGCGCAGAAGGCGACGGCCACCTGCACGGCGCCGACCCCGTGCAGGTAGAACGCCTGGGTGGTGACGTTGTAGAGCCGCTCGACGGCGAGCCCGGTCTCCTCGCGCACCTCGCGCAGCGCCGCGTCCTCGGGGCGCTCGCCGGGCTCGATCCGCCCGTGCACCGCCTCCCACGCCAGCGGGCAGCGCGTCCCCCGCTCGGCGCGCTGCAGCACGAGCACCTGCCACCCCCCAGGCGACGGGTGCACGAGATACACGTCCACCACGCCGACGCGCAGCGCCGGATAGCCGCAAGCGTCGCTCACCGGTGAGCGCCCAGCCCGCGGGCGGCCGGCGAGCGACGGGCAGGGGCGCCGCGGACGGCGAGGAGTGGGGTCGGCATCCCGAGAGTTAGTCGCCCCCCCCGAGGGGCGAAAGGCGTGCGCCGGCCGCGGGCGCCGTCGGGCGGGGAGCCCCTACGGGGGGATCACGTCGAACGTCTCGTCGAGCGCGGGGAGCGCCGGCCACCCCCCGTCGTGCGGCCCCGGGCGCGGGGGGCGGCCCGGCGCTCCCGCCGGCGGTGGGCGCTCCTCCGCCACCCGCGCCCGACGGGCGCCTGCCGGCGGGTGCTCGTCGGCGGGCGGGTCGAGCACGCGGCGGAGTTCGGCCGCGGTGGTCACGCCGGCGCGCAGCTGCGCCACCCCGCTCTCCCACAGCGTCGCCATCCCGCGGCCGCGCGCGGCGCGGGCGATCGCCTGCGGCCCGAGGCCGCGGGCGATGCGTCGTCGCACCGGCGCGTCGGCGAGCAGCACCTCGACGACGGCGGCGCGCCCGTGCAGCCCCGCGCCGCCGCACGGGGCGCACGCCCCGGCGGGGAGGGTGCCGCGCCCGCCGCACGCAGGGCAGCAGCGCCGCACCAGCCGCTGCGCCACCACGCCGCGCAGCGCGGCGGCGACCTTGAACGGCTCGACGCCGACGTCGACGAGGCGCGTGACGGCGCTCGCGGCGTCGATGGTGTGCAGCGTCGCGAGCACCAGGTGGCCGGTGAGCGCCGCCTGCGCGGCGATCGCCGCCGTCTCGCGGTCGCGGATCTCGCCGACGAGCACGACGTCGGGATCCTGCCGGAGGATCGCCCGCAGCGCCGTGGCGAAGGTGAGCCCGGTGCGTTCGTGCACCTGCACCTGGACGACGCCGGGGACGCGGCGCTCCACCGGGTCCTCGACGGTGACGACGTTCACCCCGCCGCGCTCGCGCAGCCGGTGCAGCGCGGCGTAGAGCGTCGTCGTCTTCCCCGACCCGGTGGGGCCGGTGACGAGCACCATCCCCTCGCGGGCGTCGAGGAGCCGCTCCACGCGCGCCCGGTCGTCCGGGGCGAAGCCGAGCGCGTCGAGCGTCGGGAGCGCCGCATCGCCCGGCTGCAGGCGGAGAACGACGCTCTCCCCGCGCGCCGCGGGCAGCGTCGAGACGCGCACGTCGACCGTCGCCCCGCGCGCGGCGATCCGCGCCCGCCCGTCCTGCGGGCGCAGCCGGTCGGCGATGTCGAGCCCGGCGAGGATCTTCAGGCGGGAGACGAGCGGCAGCCCGAGAGCGCCGGGGAGCCGCTCCACCTCGCGCACCACGCCGTCGACACGGTGCCGCACGTGGAGCGCGTCGTCGGCGGCCTCGAGGTGCACGTCGCTGGCGCGCGCCGCCGCGGCATCGCCGACGAGGCGCTCGACGAGGCGGATCACGTCGCCCCCCTCGCGCGCGTCGGCGACCGCGGCGAGGGTGGGGCGGGCGGAGGTGGCCGGGGCGGCGGGCCGGAGGGCGACGGGAGCGCGGGCGGACATCGGGGCGGGGGCGCGGCGGAGCAGGCGCGTCCACCATCGCCGCCGCGCCGCGCCCCGACGGTCCGGATCGTTGCACGGCGGGTCCTCGCGACGCGGTCCCGCCACTCGCGCGGTGCGAGCACCCACGCGCGGCGTCAGACGATGGCGATGCGCGCCGCGTTCGCGGCTCGCTCCACCTTGCTCCGCCCCGGCCCGGCGAGCAGCGGGAGTGGGGTCTGCGTCACCTCGAGGAGCGTCTCCGCCACGCGCCCCCCGAACAAGACGAGCGCCCTGCCGGCGTTGAACTGACGCGACATCCACAACAGCCCGTCCACGTCCGGCATCGCCGCATGGAGTGCTGCGGCCCAGGCCACGGTCTCGGGGTACGTGTTCGGCCCGTGGCCGTCAGCTCCTCGGGGCGGAGCTGCAGCGCCCGGAGGCCGTGCCCGAGGAGCTCCACGAGGCGCAGATCACGCGTCGCGCGCAGCCGCGCGATCGACAGCGGCTCCAGCGTCGATTCCTGGACGATCCGCCCGGCACCCCGGACCGGGACGTCGTGGAACACGGTCTCGGCGATCGCGACGTCCTCCGGAGTTCCACCGTACATCGCCGGCACGACGTCGCCACGCTCGTCCGCGAAGAAGTGGAAGCGGCCGGCCGGTTCCGGAGCGCCCCTGCCAGGGTTGAAGGCGGTGGGCGCGTACGCGTGGCGGAAGACCCGGTCGAAGGGCGCGCCCGCGACCCACGTCGTGACGGTCGGCGGCACGATGGCGAAGTCCGGCGGCGGCGGAACGGGAGAGGGCACCCGGCTCGATGGCGCGGTGTCAGACCTCGAGGGGCTCCGCCGCGCGGCGGGCCGCCTCCACCACGGCAGCCGGGTCGTCGTCCAGGAGTTCGCGGGGGCGACGCCCGCCCAGCCACCCCGACGGCGCGTTCCACCACAGCGCCCGCCCCCACTCGCTCGACCGCGCGAGATGGCGGATCACCTCCGCGACGGCGGGGCGAGGCTGACCATGCGCGTCGAACTGGAAGGCGGGGAACAGGTCCGCGCGTCCGTTCGGGACGGCGAAGATGCGCCCTTCGGACTTCCACCGACTGGCGAGCGCTGATGCATTGCGGGCGGCAGACCCTCCCAACTCGCCGACCATGGCACTGGTGAGCAGCTCGATCGACCGCCGGAATGCCTCCCGCACTTCTGCCTGCAGGCGGAGCTGCTGCAGGCGCTCCTCGCTGATCACGGCCGACGCCAGGTCTGGCGCGAGCACCTCGAGCAGCTGGGCGTCGCGTGCCCCCTCGCGAGCGAGGCGCTGCACCACGAGCTCGACCACGGCGAGCGTACGCTCTGGCCCCGCGACAGCCAGCGCCTGCCGTCCTTCACCCTCTGCAGCACCGATGAGTTCGGGGTGACGAGCGCCGAGCTCCTCCACCTCTCGAGGACTCAGCCGAACGGTCTCGACGAGGGGGGTGGCCATGAGGATCCGCCGATGTGAGATACGTGAGCGTAGAACGCACTTCACCAGTATCATCGCCCCCGGCGCGCAAGTCAATCGCCCGGTGGGCCGTGGGCGCGATCCGGTGGGTCGGGATCGTGCGGCGCTCGGGCGAACCGCGCACCCGTCAGAGGATCCGCCAGAAGTCGCGGGCGACGTCCACGGCGAACGTCCAGCGCCCGTCGCGCAGCCCGCGCGCGACGTCCAGACGCACGAGGTCGAAGAACAGGTACGCGCCGGCGCCCACCGCCGGATACCAGCCGCTGCGCGCCGAGCGGAGGTCGATCGGCCGGGCGACGTGGACGGCGTGCGCGAACGGCGCGAGCGTCGCCCGCGCGGGCGATCGCCCGTAGCGTCCCAGCGAGACCGACGGGAAGGGCACCGGCGTGCGCCACTCGACGCGCTGGGCCAGTGCCGTGCGCGCCGCGAACGCCGCGAGCCCGTACCCCGGCGCGGTGACCGGCCCGCCGAAGTAGACGGCGTCCTGCGGGAGCACCTCGCCGCGGGCGTGTGCGGCGGTCGTCCGCGTCACCAGCCGCGCCGCGCCGAACGCCCGCTCGGCGCCGAGGTCGACGGCCAGCCGCGCCGTCCGCCCGCAGGAGACGTCGGCCACCGCGCCGCAGAAGAGCCCGCCCCCCGCGCTCGCCTCCTCCCCGCCCTCCCACGCAGCGAGCCGGAGCTCCGAGGTCGCGCTCCAGGTGACGCCGAACGGCCCCGGCGCCACCGGACGCTCGAGCCGGAGCGTAGCGCGCGCCCCGGCGGCCGGCTGCGCCGCGAGCGTCGGGCGGAAGGTGCCGCGCGCTGGGCGGGCGCGCACGCGCACCGAGTCCTGCCACTCCACCCCCACCGTGATCGCCGCGCGCAGGGCGAACGGGGCCGCGGCGTCCACCCCGAGCGCCAGACCGCGCACGTCGTACGGCTCGGTCCAGTCGCGCCCGAGCTCCTGCGCGGCGAGCGAGTTGACCGTGCGCGAGCCCTCGGCGACGTCGCGCGCGTCGCGGTAGTCGCGGTAGGCCGAGAGCCGCACCGCCCCCCCACCCGCGCCCGCCCACCGCCGCTCGACGGCGAGCGTCCCCTTCAGCTGCTCGTCGGCGAGGCCGTAGCGCGCCTGCGCCCGCGCCGCCACGCCGCCACCCAGGCGGGCCAGGTAGCCGGCGCCCAGCGCGAGCCCCTCGGCGCGGTCGAACCGCACGAAGTCGGAGATCGCCCGCGCCGAGAGCGCGTTCCCCTTCGCACGCGACAGCACCTGCGCCTGCACGAGGGCGCGCGCCTGCGCCTGCACGCGCTGGACGTCCTCGTCGCTCACCATCCGCACGTCGGCCGGGATCGCGTCGAGCACGGTACCGGGGAACGGATACCGGCGCAGCTCCTCGCGCGGGGCGAACGAGAGCTCCGGGCCCTCGAAGGCGGCCGGCGGGAGCTCCTGGTTCACCTGGTAGCCGCCGATGTCCCAGCGCCCGCGGACGATCCCGCGCGCCGGGAAGTCGAGCCACGTCCCGGCGCGCCGCACCTCGACCTCCTGGCGGCGCGGCAGCCAGAAGCGCCCCTCCACGAGGGCGTTCTCGAGGACGATCGAGACGTCCTCGTTGCGCCGGTCGAGATAGGCGGCGCTCGTGAAGGTGAACGCCATGCGCACCACCTGCGCGTCGGCCCGGTCGACGAACAGGGTGCCGACCAGCCGCGCGCGCGCCGGGTCGCGCGGGCGCACCTGCACCTCGACGACCGAGAGCGTGCGGTCGCCGACGCGGATGCGCAGCGAGTCCCGCGCGGCGAAGTCGTAGAGCGCCTCCCCGGCCGGGGCGAGCGGGTGCGGGACGTCGGCGACGTCGCGCCCCTCCCCCAGGCGGATGACGTCGGGGAAGTTGTGCTGGACGATCCCGTACCGGTCGCGGTAGAAGTCGTTGTCGGTGGGGAGCACGGTCGTGTCGCGCAGCCCGACGACGCGCTGCCGGCTCTGGTTCGGGGCGCGCCAGTACACCTCGGTGGCGACCTGCGTGGCCTGGACGACGCGCGGCAGCTCGACCTCCAGGTTGCCGAGCTGGCCGAGGAAGGTGAGCGTGCCGCGCGCCAGCGCCCGGTAGTCGCGCAGCGCCGTGTCGGCCAGCTGCGAGCGGCGTCGCTCGGCGGCGCGCCGCACCAGCGCCAGCGTCGTCGAGTCGTTCCAGCCGGACGCGTCGCCCGCCACGCGCGGCGCCGCCCGCTCCTGCCCCCGGGCCTCGCGCGCGAGCGGCGGAGCGGCGATCGTCAGGAGGGCGAGCGCGCCCGCGAGCACCCGGCCCGCCGCGATCGTGCGGACGGGGGGGGAGCGGCGGGTGGAGAGCGGCGGCGACGGCATGCCGGAAGCTCACCGCCTGCGCCGCCGCCGGGCAAGCGCGCCCCCTCCACGCTCCCCTCCCCTCCCCTGCCCCACCTCGTGACGCGCTTCGCCGAGTTCGCCGCGCTCGCCCGCCCCGGAACGCTCGTCCCCGTCTGGCGCGACTGCCTGCTCGACACCGACACCCCGGTCGGCGCCTTCGCCAAGCTGCGCGAGGGGCCGTTCGCCTTCCTCCTCGAGAGCGCCCCGGCGGGGAGCGAGACGTGGTCGCGCTACACCTTCCTCGGCAGCGCCCCGCGCGCGGCCTGGCGGCTGGCCGGCGGCGTGGTCGAGGACTGGACGGCGGAGCGGGGATGGCACGGGCGCCGCACCCCGGCCGACCCGCTCGGCGACCTGCAGGCGCTCGTCGCCGCGTACCGTCCGGCGGAGGTCCCGGCGCTCGGGCCGTTCTGGGGGGGCGCCGTCGGCTTCTTCGGCTACGACGTGGTGCGGCACCTCGAGCGGCTCCCCGAGCCCGCGCGCCCGGGGGTCGCCGCGCCCGACGCGCTGTTCGTGCTGACGCGGGCGCTCGTGGTCATCGACAACCTGCGGGCGCAGGCGCGCGTCGTCGTCGGCGTCCCGGTGGATGCGGCCGACGCCGACGACCCGGAGCGCCTCGCCGGGCTGTTCGCCGAGGCGGAGCGCACCATCGACGCCACGATCGGCCGACTGCGCGCGCCGCAGCCGCTCCCGGCGCTGGACCTCGACCCGGCGGCGCCGCCGGCCACCGGCGCCTCGGGCTACGCGCGGGAGCGGTTCGTCGCCGACGTCGAGCGCATCCGGGAGTACGTCCGCGCCGGCGACTGCTTCCAGGCGCTGCTCGCCCGGCGCATCCGCGTCCCGCACGACTTCGACGGCTCGGCGCTCTACCGGGCGCTGCGCGTCCTCAACCCGTCGCCGTACATGTTCCACCTCGTCCTCGACGGGCTGGAGCTGGTGGGGTGCTCGCCCGAGCTGCTGGTGCGCGTCGCCGACGACCGCGTGGTCGTGCGTCCGATCGCCGGCACCCGCCCGCGCGGCGCGACGCCGACCGAGGACGACCGGCTGGCCGCCGAGCTCCTCGCCGACGAGAAGGAGCGCGCCGAGCACGTGATGCTCGTCGACCTCGGGCGCAACGACGTCGGGCGCGTGGCGCGCTACGGCACGGTCGACGTCACCTCGCTCATGCACGTCGAGCGCTACTCGCACGTCCTCCACATCGTCAGCCAGGTGGAGGGGACGCTCGCGCGCGAGCGCTCGGCGCTCGACGTCTTCCGCGCGGTGTTCCCGGCGGGGACGATGACCGGGGCGCCGAAGGTGCGGGCGATGCAGATCATCGACGAGCTGGAGCCCGAGCGGCGCGGGCCCTACGCCGGCGCCGTGGGGTGGATCGGCGCCGGGGACCGGCGCATGGACCTGGCGATCACCATCCGCACCTGCGTGCTCGCCGGGGGCGAGGCGCACGTGCAGGCCGGCGCCGGGATCGTCCACGACTCCGACCCGGAGCGCGAGTGGGAGGAGACGGAGAACAAGGCGCGGGCGATGCTCACCGCGATCGGCCGCGTGCGCGCCGCCGCCGGCCGGCCCACGCCGCCGACCGTGGGCACCGCCCCCAGCCGTTAGATTCCGCCCATGCCCTTCCACTTCGTCGATGCCGCGGGCGCGCGCGTGGCCGGGGTGGCCGCGGGCGGGGCGCTCGTCGTCGGCCGCTCGGCCGAGTGCGCGATCGTGCTCTCCGATCCGACGGTGTCGCGCCGCCACGCGGAGCTCGTCGCCGCCGAGGACCACGTGCTCGTGCACGACCTCGGCTCGCGCAACGGGACGTTCCGCAACGGGCTGCGCGTCGACACGGCGCGGCTGCGCGCCGGCGACGTGGTGACCTTCGGGGTCGTCCCGCTGCGCGTCGAGCACGACGGCGCCGTCGTCGCCTGGACGGGCGACGACCGGCGGGCCTCGCCCCCCGCCGGCGTGTCGCTGGCACCGGGCGAGCGCGCCGACGCCGCCCCCGCGCCGCCGCCGACCCCGGCGCGCTCCAGCGTCGCCATCGGCGAGGTCGGCCGCCCGGTCGCGCCGTGGAGCGTCCCCCCACTGCCGGGGAGCGGCCCTCGTGGACCGATGGGCGGCGGCGCCCCGGGTGGTCCGGTCAGCGGACCGAACGCGCGGCCGCTGGCGAGCGCCGGCGCCGGACCGCCCTCGGGTGCGATGGCTGGGCCGCCCTCGGGGGTGCTCGATCTCTCGGCGTTCCTCCCGCCGCGGCAGCCGGGTGCCCCCGACCAGCCGATGCGCCCCGAGCCCGGCGCGCCGCTCGACGGGGCGCTCCTCGACCCGGCGGAAGTGGGCGAGGTCGCGGCTGCCTCCCTCGCTGCCGGCGCCCCGGGCGTGCCGGTGCCGCCCGCCGTGGTCGACGAGGAGTACCCGATCGTCGCCGAGCGCGAGTCGCCGCACGAGCTCACCAGGCGGCGGCTGGGGCAGCTGATCCAGGCCGCGAAGGCGCTCGGCGGGGCGGCGGAAGTCGCGGCCGTGCACGAGCGCATCGTCTCGGCGGCGCTCCGCACCCTCGACGCCGACCGGGCGGCGATCGCCCCCGGCGCCACGGCGGACCAGCTGGTCCCGGCCGTGATGCGCGACCGGTGGGGCGCCGACCTCTGCGCGGCCGGGCAGGCGGCGATCCCGCGCTCGATCGCGCGGGCCGTCTTCGCCCGCCGCACCGCGGTGCTCACCGCCGACGCCTCCGCCGATCCTCGCTTCGTCGGGCAGTCGGTGCTCTACCAGCGCGTGCGCTCGGCGCTCTGCGCCCCGCTCGCCGGCGCCGACGGGACGCCGGTGGGGGTGCTCTACGTCGACAGCGCCGACCCGGCGCGCCGCTTCGACGAGGCCGACCTCGACTTCCTCGCCGCCTTCGCCGGGCTCGCCACCGCGGCGCTCGAGAACGCGCGGCTCGCCGAGCGGCTGCGGCGCGAGGCGGTGGCGCGCGAGAACTTCTCGCGCTACTTCGCCCCGCCGGTCGCCGAGCGGATCGCCGCCGCCGAGGTCCCGGCGCGCCCGGGCGGGGAGCGGCGCACGGTGTCGGTGCTGTTCGCCGACCTGCGCGGCTTCACGCGACTGGCGGGCGGCCTCGCCCCGGACGACGTCGCGGCGACGCTCAGCGACTTCCTCAGCGCGATGGTCGAGTGCGTGTTCCGCCACGGCGGCACGCTCGACAAGTTCATCGGCGACTGCGTCATGGCGCAGTGGGGCGCCCCCGAGAGCGCCCCCGACGACGCCGACCGCGCCCTCCGCGCCGCGCTCGACATGCTCGTCGCCCTCGACGTGCTGAACGCCGCCCGCCGCACCGCCGGCCGCCCGGTGCTCGGCATGGGCGTCGGGCTCGCGCACGGCGAGGTGTTCGCCGGCAACATCGGCTCGGAGCGGCGGCTCGAGTTCACCGTCATCGGCGACGTGGTGAACCTCGCCAGCCGGCTGTGCGACGCCGCCGCCGGGGGGGAGCTGCTCGTGAGCGAGGCGCTGCGGCTGGCGCTGCGGGACCCGGCGCCGCGCATGCGCGCCGTCGTCCCGCCCCCGGCGCTCGCCGGCTACGCGAACCCGCCGGCCGTCTGGTCGCTCACCCTCGCCACCGCGGCGGCGGGCGCCGGGTGAGCGGGGGCGCGGGGCGGCCGGCGCCGCCGACCGCGGCGCTGCCGGCAGGGTACGTCCGCCTCGCCGTCGGGAGCGCGGAGCTGGTCTGCCTCGCCGATCTCGCCGACGGCTTCGGCGCCGCGCTCGCCGCCGCGCCCCCGAGCGCGCCGACGCTGCACGGGTGGGCCGCCGCGCACCCGGAGCGGCGCACCTTCCGCGGCCGCGCCCTGGCCCACGCCGCCCCGCTCCCGGGCACCGACGCCACCGTGGTCGTGCGCCACGCGACGCACGGCGGGATGCTCGCGCCGGTGACGCGCGACCTGTTCCTCCCGCCGACCCGTGCCCCGCGCGAGCTCGCCGTCAGTCGGGCGCTGCGGGCGCGCGGGATCCGCACCCCCGAGGTCGCGGCGTACGTGCGCTACCCCGCCCCGTTCGGGCTCTCGCGCGTGGACGTGGCGACGCGCCTGGTGCCCGACGGGCGCGACCTCGCCGTGGCGCTCGCCGAGCCGTTCGGCGAGGCCGAGGTACGCCCCTGGGTGCGGGCCACCGCGGCGCTGCTGCACGCGATGGGGCACGCCGGGGCGCGGCACCCCGACCTCAACCTCAAGAACGTGCTGCTCACCCCCGTCGGCCCCCCGGCCGCCACGTCGCCCGACGCCGCGCCATCCGGCAGCCCCGCCCAGGAGGCCGAGGAGGCGTGGGTGCTCGACGTCGACGTGCTGCGCCTGGCGCGCGACGGCGGCGACGCGGCGCGCGCCCGGCGCATTACCGCGGCCAACCTGGCGCGGCTGGAGCGCTCGCTCCACCGGGCGAACGATCGATGGGGGCTGCGCGCCGCCCCGGTGGAGCTGGCGCTGCTCGGCGCGCTGGCGCTGCGCGGCCCCGACGCGCGCGTCGAGATCGTCTGGCGCCCGGGGCACAACGTGGGGCCGACGTGAGCGAGCCCGCCCCGCTGGCGCCCGCCGCGCGCGCCTCCGCGCGCCGCCCCGACGCGCCCTACGCGCACGTGCCGCTGCGGCGCGTGTGCGTCGTGATGATGAGCGCCGTCGGCGACGCGGTGCACGTGCTCCCGGTGCTCAACGCCATCCGCCGCCACGAGCCGCGCGCGCACGTGACGTGGGTGCTGCAGCCCGGGCCGGCGACGCTCGTGCGCGGGCACCCCGCCGTCGACGACATCGTCCTCTTCGACCGCGCGGCGGGGGCGCGCGGCTTCCTCGCCGTGCGCCGGGCGCTGGCCGAGCGCGGGCCGTTCGACGTCTGCCTCGCGCTGCAGGTCTACTTCAAGGCCGGCGTGATCACCGGCTTCGTGCCCGCGGCGGTGAAGCTGGGCTTCGACCGGGCCCGGGCGCGCGACGCGAACTGGCTCTTCACCACCGCGCGCATCCCCGCCCGGCCGATGCAGCACGTGCAGGACCAGTACCTCGAGTTCCTCGACGCCCTCGGCGTGCCGCACGACGTCGTCGAATGGGGGCTCGGGCCCTGGGCGCACGAGCGCGCCTGGCAGCGCGACTTCCTCGCGCCGTTCGAGCGGCCGCCGGCGGCGATCGTCGTCGCCACGAGCAAGCCGCAGAAGGACTGGCTCCCCGAGCGGTGGGCCGCGGTATGCGACGCGCTCGTCGCCGACTTCGGGCTGCAGCCGGTGCTGGTGGGCGGGCGCTCCGAGCGCGAGCTCGCCGCCGAGGCGGCGATCGTGCGCCTGGCGCGCCACCGCCCGGCGAGCGCCCTGGGCAGCGGGCTGCGCAACCTCGTGTCGATCCTCGACGGCTCGGCGCTCGTGCTCTCCCCCGACACCGGGCCGCTGCACGTCAGCGTCGCGCTCGACCGCCCGGTGGTGTCGCTCATCGCCTACTCCAATCCCAAGCGCGTCGGTCCGTACCGCCGGTTCGGCGACCTGATGATCGACGCCTACGGCGACCCGGGAGAGGACTATCCGATCTCGATGGAGAACCGCCCCGACCGGATGGCGCGCATCACGGTCGCGCAGGTGCTCGACCGGGTGGAGCGCTGGCGCACGCGCTACGGCGTGGGGTACGGGCGCGACGGCGCTCAGTCGCCGTCCTGGACGCCGCGCTCGAACCGGTAGGCGACCCCCACTTCCTGCATGAGGGCGACCGTGCGCACGAGCGAGAGCCCCATGACGGCGAAGTAGTCGCCCTCGATGCGCGTGACGATCGTCGCGCCGAAGCCCTGGATCCCGTACGCGCCGGCCTTGTCCATCGGCTCCCCCGTCTCGACGTAGGCGGCGATCTCGTCGTCGGCGAGCGCGCGGAAGGTGACCGCGACGCGCTCCACGGCGGCCGCCTCGCGGGCGGCGTCGCCGGCGCCGCGACGCACCGCGATCCCGGTGAACACCTCGTGCGTGCGCCCGGCCAGGCGGCGGAGCATCGCCTGCGCGTCGGCGTGGTCGGCCGGCTTGCCGAGGATCTCGCCATCGATGACGACCGTGGTGTCGGCGGCGACGATGAGCGAGTCGCCATCGACGTCGCCCGCCGCGGCGGCGGCGTGCGCGGCGGCGCGCGCCTTCTCGCGCGCGAGCCGCTCGACGTAGTCGGCCGGCGGCTCGCCGGCGCGCACCGTCTCGTCCACGTCGGCCGGGCGCACGGTGTGGGCGATCCCGACCAGGTCGAGCAGGTCGCGCCGGCGGGGCGACTGCGAGGCGAGCACCACCGGCACGGCGTCCGCGGCGATCGCGGCGCGCACCAGGTGCGCAGGATCGAGCAGGGGGTCGCGGGTCGTCATCGGCGCCTAGCGCTCCAGCCAGAGGGTGACGGGGCCGTCATTCACGAGCTCCACCTGCATCATCGCCCCGAACTCGCCGGTCTCCACCTGCACGCCGCGCGCCCGCAGCCGGGCGACGAACTGCTCGTACAGCGGCACCGCGTGCTCGGGGCGCGCGGCGTCGACGAAGCTCGGGCGCCGGCCGCGCCGCGCGTCGCCGTAGAGGGTGAACTGCGAGACGACGAGCAGCGCGCCGCCCGCCTCGACGACGTCGCGGTTCATCTTGTCCTGGGCATCGGCGAAGACGCGCAGCCCGAGCACCTTGTCGGCCATCCATGCGAGCGCGTCGTCGCCGTCGCCGTGCGTGAAGCCGACGAGCAGCACGAGCCCCCGAGCGATGCGCCCGACGACGCGCTCCCCCGCCGCGCCGTCGGGGACGCGCACCTCGGCGCGAGCCACGCGCTGCACGAGGACGCGCACGCCCTAGCCGACGGGGACCGGCGCGCCCCGGGTCGCGGCGTCCGGGCCCACCGGGGGCGGGCCCTCGCGCTCGAGCGCCGCCCACTCCTCGTCGGTGAACAGGCGCGAGCGCGTCAGGAAGCGCATCCCCTCGGGGGCCTCGACCGAGAAGCCCGAGCCGCGCCCGGGCACCGCGTCGATCGTCAGGTGCGTGTGCTTCCAGTACTCGTACTGCTGCGCGCCGATGTAGAACGGCGTGCCGCCGATCGCGCCGAGGTAGACGTCGGCCTGGCCGATGCGGAACTCGCCGGCCGGATAGCACATCGGCGCGCTGCCGTCGCAGCAGCCGCCGGACTGGTGGAAGAGGAGCGGGCCGTGGACGAGGCGCAGGCGCTCGAGCAGGGCGAGCGCCGTCGGCGTCGCGTCGACGCGGGGGGTGGGCATGGGTGGGGACGGCGCGGGTGGAGGAACGAACGCGCCGGCGGACCCGGAGGTCCGCCGGCGCGTCGTCGGGCGGGGCGGGCTCAGAAGAAGCCGAGCGCCTTCGGGCTGTAGCTCACCAGCAGGTTCTTCGTCTGCTGGTAGTGGTTGAGCATCATCCCGTGGTTCTCGCGCCCGATGCCGCTCTGCTTGTAGCCGCCGAAGGCGGCGTGCGCCGGGTAGAGGTGGTAGCAGTTGGTCCACACGCGTCCGGCCTGGATGCCGCGCCCCATGCGGTAGGCGAGCGTGCCGTCGCGCGTCCACACCCCGGCGCCCAGCCCGTAGAGCGTGTCGTTGGCGAGCTCCAGCGCCTCCTCGGCCGTCTTGAACGTCGTCACCGAGACCACCGGGCCGAAGATCTCCTCCTGGAAGATCCGCATCCGGTTGTGCCCCTCGAAGACGGTGGGCTCGACGTAGTAGCCGCCGGCGAGCTCCCCCTCGTGCCGCGCCTGCCTGCCCCCGGTGAGGACCTTCGCCCCCTCCTTCTGCCCGATGTCGAAGTAGCTGAGGATCTTCTCCAGCTGGTCGTTGCTCGCCTGCGCGCCGACCATCGTCGCCGGGTCGAGCGGGTGGCCGAGCTTGATCTGCTCGACGCGGGCGATGGCGCGCTCCATGAAGCGGTCGTAGACCGACTCCTGCACGAGGGCGCGCGACGGGCAGGTGCACACCTCGCCCTGGTTGAGCGCGAACATCGCGAACCCTTCGAGCGCCTTGTCGAAGTAGTCGTCGTCCTCGCGCATGACGTCGGCGAAGAAGATGTTCGGGCTCTTGCCGCCCAGCTCGAGCGTGACCGGGATGAGGTTCTCCGAGGCGTACTGCATGATCAGCCGCCCCGTGGTCGTCTCGCCGGTGAACGCCACCTTGCGCACCCGGCTGCTCGAGGCGAGCGGCTTGCCGGCCTCGACGCCGAAGCCCTGCACGATGTTGAGCACCCCGGGCGGGAGCAGGTCGGCCGTCAGATCGGCGAACGCCATGATGCTCACCGGCGTCTGCTCGGCGGGCTTGAGCACCACCGCGTTCCCGGCGGCGAGCGCCGGGGCGAGCTTCCAGGCCGCCATCAGGAGCGGGAAGTTCCACGGGATGATCTGCGCGACGACGCCGAGCGGCTCCTTGATGTGGTAGGCGAGCGTGTCGGCGTCGATCTCCGAGATCCCCCCCTCCTGCGCCCGGATGCACCCGGCGAAGTAGCGGAAGTGGTCGATGGCCAGCGGCAGGTCGGCGGCCATCGTCTCGCGGATCGGCTTGCCGTTGTCGATCGACTCGATGACGGCGATCGCCTCGAGGTTCGCCTCGAGCCGGTCGGCGATCTTGTTGAGGATGTTGGCGCGCTCGGTGGTCGAGGTGCGCCCCCACGCCGGGGCCGCCGCGTGCGCCGCGTCGAGCGCCAGCTCCACGTCCTCGGCCGTCGAGCGGGCGACGTCGCAGAGGTGTTGCCCGGTGATCGGGCTCGGGTTCTGGAAGTACTGCCCGCGCACCGGGGCGACGTAGCGCCCCCCGATGAAGTTGTCGTAGCGCGCCTTGATCGGGATCGTGATCGCGTACTTGCGCGCCCCCTCCGGGAGCGCCGCATGGGCCGGGGTGCCGCTCGCGCCGCCGGTCAGGCTCGGGGAGGTGGGCTCGATGGTCGACGACATGTGGTGCCTCCGGGGTGGTGAGAGGGAGGAGCGAGCGGCTGCGGGGACGGCCCGGCCCCACCTCGCGGCGAGCTGGGCCGCGGTGCTCGGGGCACCGCGACGAGGGCCGTCCCGCGCCTCGTACGGTGCGACCCCGCACGCCGCCGGTCAATACGCCCACGGCAGCGCGGCGGACGACGGGCGGGGCGCCCGCACCGCCCTCGCACAGCGCTCGGCGCGCCCCGCCGGTTCCGACGGCGCGAGGGGCCGGCCCGCATGGGCCGACCCCTCGCTCTCCTCGGGCGGCGGCGACCGCGCCGCCCCCGCCTCACTCCACCGTGACGCTCTTCGCCAGGTTCCGCGGCTGGTCCACGTTGCACCCCCGCTTGACGGCGATGTAGTACGCCAGCAGCTGCAGCGGCACCGAGGCGAGCACCGGGGAGAGCAGCTCGATCGTCTCGGGGATGCGGAACTCGTAGTCGGCCAGCCCCTTGAGCGTCGGCTCCTCACGCGTCGTGATGGCGATGATCCGCCCCTTGCGCGCCTTCACCTCCTGCATGTTCGACACGAGCTTGTCGAACACCGAGTCGTGCGGGGCGATGAACACCACCGGCATCATCTCGTCGATCAGGGCGATCGGCCCGTGCTTCATCTCCGCCGCCGGGTACCCCTCGGCGTGGATGTAGCTGATCTCCTTGAGCTTCAGCGCCCCCTCGAGCGCCGTCGGGAAGTTGTAGCCGCGCCCCAGGTAGAGGAAGTTCTGCGCGTTCTTGAACTGCTCGGCCAGCGCCTCGATCTCCTCGGCGCGGTCGAGGATCTGGCGGATCTGCGCCGGCAGCTGCATGAGCGCCTCGCCGATCTCGCGCCCCTGGGTGATCCCGAGGTGCTTCTTGCGCCCCATCTTGAGGGCGAACAGCGCGAGCGCGACCACCTGGCTCGTGAACGCCTTCGTCGAGGCGACGCCGATCTCGGGGCCGGCGTGGATGTAGATCCCGCCGTCGTCCTCGCGCGCGATCGTCGAGCCGACCACGTTGACGATCCCGAGCGTGAAGGCGCCGCGCCGCTTCGCCTCGCGCATCGCCGCCAGCGTGTCGGCCGTCTCCCCCGATTGGGAGATGACGATCACGAGCGTCGTCGGCGTGATGATCGGGTTGCGGTAGCGGAACTCCGAGGCGTACTCCACCTCGACCGGGATGCGCGCCAGGTCCTCGATCAGCATCCCGCCGATCAGCGCCGAGTGCCAGCTGGTGCCGCACGCCGTGATGATGATCCGGTCGATCGCGCGCAGCTGCTCGTAGGTCGTGTTGAGCCCCCCGAGCTTCGCGTCGCCGTGCTCGAGGACGACGCGCCCGCGCATCGTGTTCTCGATCGACGTCGGCTGCTCGAAGATCTCCTTGAGCATGAAGTGCGGGAAGCCGCCCCGCTCGATCTGGTCGAGGTCCCAGTCGATGCGGCTCACGTGCCGGTGCACCGGCTCGGCGTCGAGGTTGCAGATCGTGTAGCCCTCGCGCGTCACCACCGCCATCTCGCCGTCCTCGAGGTAGACGACGTCGCGCGTGTGGGCGAGGATGGCCGAGACGTCGCTGGCGACGAAGTACTCGCCGTCGCCGATCCCGAGGAGCAGCGGCGAGCCCTTGCGGGCGGCGACGATCTTGTCGCGCTCGCGCCCGTGGACCACGGCGATCCCGTACGTCCCCTCGACGTGCTGCAGCGTCTCCATCACCGCGTCCTCGAGGTTGCCGGCGTAGGCGCTCTCGATCAGGTGCGCGAGCACCTCGGTGTCGGTGTCGGAGCTCAGCGTGTGCCCCTGCTGCTCGAGCAGCGTGCGCAGCGCGTTCGAGTTCTCGATGATCCCGTTGTGGACCACCGCGACCTCGCACTGCTCGTCGGTGTGCGGGTGGGCGTTGCGCTCGGTCGGCGGCCCGTGCGTCGCCCACCGCGTGTGGGCGATCCCGAGCGAGCCGTGCACCGGGTCGCTCTCGAGCGCCGCCTCGAGCCGGGCGATCTTCCCCGCCGCCTTGCGCGTCTCGACCCCCTTGCCGTTCATCACGGCGACGCCGGCCGAGTCGTAGCCGCGATACTCCAGGCGCTTGAGCCCCTCGATGAGGAGCGGGGTGGCGGCGCGGGGGCCGACGTAACCGACGATGCCGCACATGAGCAGAGAGAGCTGAGGTCAGGAGGGAAGGGCGCCGACGGCGCGGGTCAGCCGACGAGCGCCTCGAGCGGGGCGCGCGAGCGCTCCACCAGCGCCAGCGCGTCGGCCGCGCTCGGCGCCTCGGCGATCACCCGCACGATCGGCTCGGTGCCGCTCGGGCGCACGTGCACCCACCGGTCGGGCCACGCCAGCCGGAGCCCGTCCTGCGTGTCGCGCTCGGCGTCGGGAAACTCGCCGAGCAGCGCCGCATAGACCGTGTCGAGCGACACCCCGGCCGGGCGGTCCAGCTTGTCCTTGACGATCACGTACCGCGGATGGTCAGCGACGATCGCCGAGAGGGGGCGCGCCTCGGCGAGCAGCAGCTGGAGCACGAGGGCGATCCCGAGCGGGGCGTCGCGCCCCAGGTGCAGCTCGGGGAGGATCACCCCGCCGTTCCCCTCCCCGCCGATCGGTGCCCCCTCGTCGCGCATGCGCAGCGCCACGTTCACCTCCCCCACCGGGGCGCGGATGACGCGCGACCCGGCGGCGCGCGCCACGTCGTCCACGACCTGGCTCGTCGACAGGTTGGTGACCACCGGGCCCTCGCGGTGCGCGAGCACGAGCCGGGCCGCGAGCGCCAGCGTGTAGTCCTCGCCGATCGCCACCCCCTCCTCCGAGACGAGCGCCAGGCGGTCGACGTCGGGGTCGACGGCGAGCCCGACGTCCGCCCCTGACTCGCGGACGAGCGCCTGCAGGTCGCCGAGGTTCTCCGCCACCGGCTCGGGGGGGCGCGGAAAGCGTCCGTCGGGCTCCATCCCGATGGCGGTCACCGCGCACCCCAGCCGCTCGAGCAGCAGCGGGACGATCACCGCGGCGGCGCCGTGGCAGGCGTCGAGGGCGACGCGGAAGCGGCGGCGGCGGATCGCGTCGACGTCGAGGAAGGGGAGGGCGAGCACGGCGTCCACGTGACGGCGCGCCGCGTCGTCGTCGGCCGTGGTGGCGCCGAGGGCGTCCCAGGTGGCGTAGCGGATCCCGCGCTCCATCCCGGCGCGCATCTCCGCCCCCTCGGCCGCGCTCAGGAAGAGCCCCGTCGGCCCGATGAGCTTGAGGGCGTTCCACTCGATGGGGTTGTGGCTCGCCGAGAGCATCAGCCCGCCGGCCGCCCGATGGTGCTCGACGGCCATCTGGCAGGTCGGGGTGGTGGTGAGCCCGATGTCGATCACCTGCGCCCCCACCGCCTCGAGCGCCGAGCGGGCGACCCGGTGGAAGAGCGCCCCCGAGACGCGCGAGTCGCGGCCGAGGACCACGGCGCGCGACTCCCCCGCGCCCCGCCGCCCGACCGCCCACGCGCCGAACGCGGCGGCGAAGCGGGCGACCACCTCGGGCGAGAGCGCCTCGCCGACGCGGCCGCGCACCCCGGACACGCTGACCATCAACCCCTCGTACGCCATGCTCCTCCTCGCGGTCGTCCGTGTCCCCCGGCCGCGCGCGGCGGTCGGGGCTCCCGCACCGGTCCGTCGCCGGGGCCCGGGCGCGGGCACAACCGGACAAGCTAGTCCGGCCGGGACGATCCGAGCAACCTGCGGTTCAGCCCGCCAGGGCTGGACGGTGCCCCGGCGGCGTGGCGGGCTCATGTGCCGGGCTCAGGTGCACGGACGGTGCCGACCGGCCACCCGGACGCGGCGGTCGGGCGCGTTGGCGCCGCCGCGAGGCGCCGATAACTTGCCGGCCCAGCCGCGCCCGGCGCCTCCCGCGCCCGACGTCTCCTGCCCCTGACTTCGTCGCGATGACCGACCCGCTCGCCGTGCTCTCGATCGCCGCCGCCGCCGGCGGGGGGCGGGTGGACGCCCACGACGCCGCGCACCTCGTCGCCGCCGGACACACCCTGCTGCGCCGGAGCGCCCCGCTCGTGCGCGCCCTCCAGGGGCGGCGCTCGGCCATCCTCCTCCCCACCTCGAGCGCCTTCCTCGTGGCGCTGGCGGCGAGCGACGGGCGCGGGGCGGTGCTGATCAACCCCCTCGCCGCCCCGGCGGAGATCGCCCACCAGCTGCGCGACGCCGACGTCGGCGCGGTCCTCACCGTCGGCGCCCTCGCCGGGCGCCTCCCCGACGGGACCCCGCACGTCCTCCTCGACGCCGCGCCCGCCGCCGCCCGCGTCGTCCTCGACGGGGCGCCCACCGACGTCGACCTCACGGTCCACCGCGGCGACGCCCTCGACCTCGTCGGCTCCACCGACGCCGACGGGCTCGACGAGGAGGCGGCGATCGTCTACACGTCGGCCATGGCCGGCACCCCGCTCGGGGCGATCGCCACGCACCGGAACCTCGTGTCCAACGCGCGGGCGACCATCGAGGCGGCCCGCCTCACCCCGGCCGACCACGCGCTCGCGGTGCTCCCCTACTCGCACCTGTTCGGGCTCGTCGTCTCGGGGCTCGCGCCGCTGCTCGCCGGGGCGCGGGTGACGACCATGGAGCGCTTCAACCCGCTCCGCGCGGTCGAGGCGCTCGAGAGCGAGGCGATCACCCTGCTCGTCGGCGTCCCGGCGGTGTTCGCGGCGCTGCTCCAGGCGCTCGAGCGGCGCGGCGGGCGGCTGCGGAGCGAGGCGCTGCGCGTCAGCATCTGCGGCGGCGCCCCGCTCCCGGTCGAGCTGCAGGCGCGCTGGGCGGAGGCCACTGGCGGGGAGCTCCGCCAGGGGTACGGCCTCACCGAGGCCGGCCCGGTCTGCCTGTTCAACGACGTCGCCCTCCCCAACCGGCTGGGCACGATGGGCGTCCCCTTCCCCGGCGTGGCCGTCGAGATCCACGACCCGGCCAGCGGCGCGCGCCTCCCGGCCGGCAGGGTCGGGGAGATCTGCGTCCGGGGCCCGAACGTCGGGCCGGGGTACGTGCGCCACGGCGAGCGCGGGCTCGCGCGGCGCGGCGGCTGGCTCCACACCGGCGACCTGGGGGTCGAGAACGCCGACGGGACGATCACCTTCCGCGGGCTGCTCAAGCCGATGTTCACGCGCAACGGCTTCAACATCTACCCGCGCGAGCTGGAGCAGACGCTGCTCGCCATGCCCGGCGTGCAGGGCGCGCGGGTGCGCGGCGTCCCGGACCCGGTGCGCGAGCACGACATCGTCGTCGAGGTCGTCGGCGCGGTGAGCGCCGAGGCGGTGAAGCGATGGTGCGCCGAACGGCTGAGCGCCTACAAGCAGCCGAGCGAGGTGACCGTCACGGCGCCCGAGGGGGCGGGCGCCGGGGCGACGCTCACGCCAGGAGGGTGATCGTCCCCGTCGCCACGCCCCGCTCCAGCGCCTCGACGACCGACGGGTCGTACTGCGCGCCGGCGCAGCGCACGATCTCGGCGGTGGCCTCCGCGAGGGTGCGCCCCCGGCGGTAGGGGCGGTGGCTCGTCATCGCGTCCAGCCCGTCGGCCACGGCGGCGACGCGCGCCGCCAGCGGGATCGCCGCGCCGGCGAGGGCGTCGGGCACCCCGCGTCCGTCCCACCGCTCGTGGTGCGAGCGCACGACGTCGAGGGCGATCGGCGCGTCGGCCATCAGCGGGTGCAGCAGCCGCCAGCCGATGACCGGATGCGCCATCACGTGCGCGTACTCGTCGTTGGTCAGCGGCCCGGTCTTGTTGAGCACCTCCTCGCGCACCCCGATCTTCCCCAGGTCGTGCAGGTGCCCCCCGAGCTCGATCTGGCGGACCGTCTCGTCCGGGAGGACGAGGGCGCGGGCGAGTTCGGCGGCGTAGCGGCTGACGCGCACCGAGTGGCCGCGGGTGTACGGGTCCTTGACCTCGAGGGCGTCGGCGAGCGTCTGCATGCTCGCGAGGAAGAGCGACTCGAGGCGTCGCTGCTGCTCGGCGACCAGCTCCTCGAGCCGCAGGCGGTAGCGCGCGTTGTCGAGCAGCAGCCGGCGCTTCTCCAGCGCCTGGCGCACGCGGGCGCGCACCTCGTCGAGCTGGAAGGGCTTGACCAGGTAGTCCATCGCCCCGAGGGCGAGGCAGCTCACCGCGACGTCGACCTCGGTGGTGGCCGAGACGATGACCACGCCCGTCGTCGGCCACCGCTCCCGCACGCGCCGGAGCAGCTCGATCCCGTCGACGCGGGGCATGCGCAGGTCGCTGAGCACCAGCGCCACCGGCTCGCGCTCGAGCTGCGCGAGCGCCTCGGCCCCGTCGGCCGCGTCGCGGCACTCGAAGCCGTCGCGCGTCATCAGCCGCACCAGCACCTGCCGCAGCCGCGGCTCGTCGTCGACGACGAGCACGCGCGGCCGCTCCTCGGACGCCGGCGAGGCAGGGGGGGCGAGGGCAGCCGCGACGGGAGCGGAGGTGGCCATGGGCAGGAGCTCGCGATGCACGCGGCAGGCCGCCGGGGCGCTGACGCCGAGCCCGGTATCGCCGGTGGCGCTCCTCGCGGCCAACGCTCCGCGCGCCCGCGGTGCGCCGGGTATCTTGCCCGCGTCCGCCGCGCCCTCCTCCCCCGCCCACCCGCCCCTCCAGGCATGACGCGCATCCTCGACGACGACCTGCGCCGCGCGTTCGGCACGCGCGCCATCCACGCCGGGCAGCGCCCCGATCCCACCACCGGGGCGATCATGACCCCGATCTACCAGACCTCGACCTACGTGCAGGACGGGCTGGGGCAGCACAAGGGGTACGAGTACGCCCGCGGCAAGAACCCCACGCGCGAGGCGCTCGAGCGCAACGTCGCCGCCCTCGAGGGGGGGCGGCACGGCTTCGCCTTCGGCTCGGGGATGGGCTGCCTCGACTCGATCATGAAGCTCTGCCGCGCCGGCGACCACGTCGTCTGCGGCGAGAACGTCTACGGCGGCACCTTCCGCCTGTTCGACAAGCTGCTGCAGCACCTCGGGCTGCGCTTCACCTACGTCGACACGCGCGACCCGGCGCGCATCGCCGACGCGATGACCCCCGAGACGCGGATGGTGCACCTGGAGACGCCGACCAACCCGCTGATGCGGCTGGCCGACATCGCCGCCGCCGCCGAGATCGCCCACCGGCAGGGCGCCCTCGTGGTGGTCGACAACACCTTCGCCACGCCGTACTTCCAGCGCCCGCTCGCCCTCGGCGCCGACATCGTCTGGCACTCGACGACGAAGTACCTCAACGGGCACAGCGACATGATCGGCGGCCTCGCCGTGCTCGACGACGACGAGCTGGCGACGCGGCTGCAGTTCATCCTCAACGCCGCCGGCGCGGTGCCGGGGCCGTTCGACGCGTGGCTGGCGCTGCGCGGGACGAAGACGCTGCACCTGCGCATGCAGCGCCACGACGAGAACGGGCGCCGCGTGGCGGCGTGGCTCGCCGAGCGCATGGGCGCCGAGCGCGTGCTCTATCCGGGGCTCCCGTCGCACCCGCAGTACGAGCTGGCGTGCCGGCAGATGAGCGGCTTCGGCGGGATGATCGCCGTCGAGCTGGGGACGCGCGAGCGGGCGGCGCAGGTGCTCGAGCGCGTGCGGATCTTCTCGCTCGCCGAGTCGTTGGGCGGCGTCGAGTCGCTCATCAGCAACCCGGCGCTGATGACGCACGCCTCGGTGCCGCTCGACCGGCGCGGCGACATCGGGCTCGGCGAGGGGCTGGTGCGGCTCTCGTGCGGCGTCGAGGACGTCGAGGACCTGCTGGAGGACCTGGAGCAGGCGTTCGCCGGACTCTGACGCCCGGGCGTGCGACACCCGGGCGTGCGACACCCGGGCGTCCCCCGCCGCGTAGGGAGCGGGGTACGGTGGAGCGTCCCGGAGGACCCCGGGCCCGCCGCGACCGATGCCCCTCCCTCACCCGCGCGCCCCGATGCCCAGCCCGCTGCCGCAGATCGCCTCCACCGCGTGGGAGCACCCCGCCGACCGCGCTGCGCTCAACACCCTGCGCGCCCTCCCCGGCTTCGACGAGGTGGTGCGGCGCGTGGCCGGCGCCTTCGGCGAGCGCGGGATCCGCAACCTCTTCCTCGCCAACGCGGTACGCGTCGGGCCGACGCAGCGCCCGAAGCTCTGGGGGCGCTACGAGGAGGTGCTCGCGACGCTCGACTGGCCGGGCGCGCCGGGGGGGCGCGTGCCGCAGCTCTACGTCACGCAGACGCCCTTCCTCAACGCCGGCGCGGTGGGGTTCGACGATCCGTTCATCGTCCTCCACACGGCGACGCTCGAGCTGCTCGATCCGGACGAGGCGCGCTTTCTCCTGGCCCACGAGCTCGGGCACGTGATGAGCGGCCACGTGACGTACCGGACGATCGCGGTGCTGCTGCTCACGCTCGGGCTCGGCAACCTCCCCTTCCTCGCCGGGGCGGCGCTCCTCCCCTTCCAGCTCGCCCTGCTCGAGTGGTACCGCAAGGCCGAGCTGTCGAGCGACCGGGCCGGGCTGCTCGGGGTGCAGGAGCCGCGCGTGGCGTACATGACCTTCCTGAAGATGGCCGGCGGCACCCGCCCCGGGAGCGCCGACGACGACGCGCTCGACCTCGACGCCTTCCTCGCCCAGGCGGCGGAGTACGACGCGGGGGGGACCGGGTGGGACACGGTGCTCAAGGCGCTGAACACGGCGCTGCGCGACCACCCGTTCCACACGGTGCGCGTCGCCGAGCTGCAGCGCTGGGTCGACGGCGGCGACTACGCGCGCATCCTCGCCGGCGAGTACGCGCGGCGCGGCGCCGGCCCGGCGCGCCCGCTCGACCAGGACTACGCCGAGGCGGCGAGCTACTACGGCGAGCAGGTGCGGCAGGCGACGTCGAGCATCCGCGACTCGCTGCGGCGCGCCGGCTCGGCGTTCGACGAGGCGTTCCGGGCGCGCGGCGGCGCCCCCCGCGGCGCCGACGGCCCGGGCAACGGCAGCGCCGGCGGAGGTGCCCCGGGCGTCTGACGGGAGTCGCACGGGGCGTCGCAGTGCGCGTCGCCCGGCGCGCCGACGGCGGCTCCCGCTCCCCGTGGCCGAGCCCGTCCGGCTAGCTTGCGGCGCATGAAAGTCCTGCTCATCGGCGCCGGGGGGCGCGAGCACGCCCTCGCCTGGAAGCTGCGGCGCGAGCGCCCCGACCTGGAGCTCGTCGCCGCCCCCGGCAACCCGGGGCTCGCCACCCTCGGCCGCTGCGTGCGCGTCCCCGCCACCGACGTCGACGCCCTCGTCGCCCTCGCCGAGGCGGAGCGCCCGGCCCTCACCGTCGTCGGCCCCGAGGCGCCACTCGCCGCCGGCGTCGTCGACGCCTTCCGGGCGCGCGCCCTGCCGATCTTCGGGCCGACGCGGGCGGCCGCTCGGCTCGAGACGTCGAAGGCGTTCGCCAAGCAGCTCATGCTCGATGCCGGCGTGCCGACGGCGCGCGCCACCCGGCACGCCGACGCCGTCGAGGCGCGCCGGGCCGCCCGCGCCCTGGGCGCCGACGGCGCGCCGGTGGTGGTCAAGGCCTCGGGGCTCGCCGCCGGCAAGGGGGTGATCGTCGCCGCGACGCTCGCCGAGGCCGATCAGGCGATCGACGACATGCTCGTGGCGCACCGCTTCGGCGAGGCCGGCGCCGAGGTGCTGGTCGAGGAGTTCATGCAGGGGGAGGAGCTCTCGCTCTTCTTCGTCACCGACGGAGACCGGGCGGTGGCCCTTCCGGCGGCGCAGGATCACAAGCGGCTGCTCGCCGGCGACCGGGGGCCGAACACCGGCGGGATGGGCGCGTACGCCCCCGTGGGGTGGGCCGACGCGGTCGGCGCGACGGTGGCGGCGCGCATCGTCGCGCCGACGCTCGCGGCGATGCGCGCGGCGGGCACCCCGTTCACCGGACTGCTCTACGTCGGCGCGATGCTCACCGCCGACGGCCCGAAGGTCGTCGAGTTCAACTGCCGCTTCGGCGACCCCGAGACGCAGGCCGTGCTTCCGCTCATGGACCGGCTGGGGATGACGCTCCTGCCGCTGCTCGCCGCCGTCGCCGCGGGCGAGCCCCTCCCCGACGTCGCCGTCCCCGACGGGGTCGGCGCGGCGGTGACGACCGTGGTGGCCGCCGCGGGGTATCCGGACGCCCCGCGCACCGGGGACCCGCTCGCCCTACCCGAACAGCTCCCGGAGGGGGTATATCTCTTCCACGCCGGGACGGCGCGCGACGCCGCCGGGCGTCTCGTGACCGCCGGGGGGCGCGTCGTCGCCGTCACCGCGGTGGCGGACGACCTCGACGCCGCCCGCGAGCAGAGCCGGGCGGCGGCGGAGGCGGTCCGGTTCGACGGGCGCCACTTCCGCCCCGACATCGGGTGGCGCGCGGCCGCGCGCCGCGGCACCCTTCCCGTCCCCTCCGCCGCGCCCCTCCCGTAGCCGCGCGCCCGCCCCGGGGCGCGTCCTGCCGCACCCCCGCGTGCCCGAGCTTCCCGAGACCGAGACGATCGCCCGTGACCTGGACGCCGCGGTGTCGGGGGCGACGATCGTCGGCGCCGACGTCGCGCGCCCGTCGGTGCTGCGCGAGGTCGACGCCGGGGCCCTCGCCCGGCGCGTCGCCGGGGTGCGCGTGCGCCGGGCGTGGCGGCGCGCCAAGCTCGTCGTGATCGACCTGGCGAGCGAGGACCGGATCGTCGTGCAGCCGCGCTTCACCGGGGCGCTCCTCGTCGAGCCGCCCCCGGGCGACGGGAGCGGGCTGGCGGCGCGCGAGCGCGGCTTCGTGCGCGTGAGCTTCCGCCTCGACGACGGCCGGGCGCTGCACTACCGCGACATCCGCTGCCTGGGCACGGTCGCCCTCATGACGCCGGCGCGCTTCGAGGGCTACGCCGCCGCCCTCGGCCCGGAGCCGCTCGCGCCCGAGTTCACCGCCGCGCGGCTGCACGCCACCCTCGGCGCCTCGCGGCAGGCGGTGAAGAAGGTGCTGATGGACCAGCGGCGGCTGGTGGGCGTGGGGAACATCTACGCGAACGAGGCGCTCTGGCGCGCCCGCGTCGCCCCCGAGCGCCCGGCGCGCTCGCTGTCGCGGCGCGAGGCGACGCGGCTGCGCGACGCGGTGGTGGGAGTGCTCGCCGAGTCGATCGCGCTGCGCGGGACGAGCTTCCGCGACTACGTCGACGCCCGCGGCGAGCGCGGCGGCTTCGTCGACCGGCTGGCGGTGTACGGGCGCGCCGACGCGCCCTGCCCGCGCTGCGGGCGCGCCCTCGCCGGGACGCACGCGGTCGACGGACGGGCCACCGTGTGGTGCCCGCGGTGCCAGCGATGATCGACGGCGACGCCCCGTTCCCGCCCGCCCGCGACGAGCCCCCCGCCGTCCCGGCGCTCGTCGCTGCGGCGATGGCCGCCGCCGCCGACGCGCACCTGCCGGCGCTCAAGGCGCTGGTGCGCGCCGGGGCGCGCGACCGCCCGGGGGTCTACCGGATGGTGGGGCACGACGGCGAGATCCTCTACGTCGGCAAGTCCAAGCAGATCCGCACGCGGCTGCTCTCGTACTTCCGGTGCGTCTACCCCGAGGACAAGGGGGCGCGGATCCTCCGCGACACGACGCACCTGGAGTGGGACTACGCGCCGAGCGAGTTCGCCGCGCTCCTGCTCGAGCTGCGGCTGATCAAGCGGTGGCGCCCGCGCTTCAACGTGGCGATGAAGCGCGACGCCTCGCACTGGAGCTTCATCAAGCTCACGCGCGGGGTCGCGCCCAAGCTCGCGGTGGTGCGCGGCAGCACCGGGAGCGCCGACGGCGGCGTCTACTTCGGCCCCTTCCAGGGGGCGCACCGCGTCGCCGAGGCGGTGCGCGAGCTCTCCGACGCGCTGATGCTGCGCGACTGCGCGCAGGACGTGCCGATGCGCTTCGCCGACCAGCGCGAGCTGTTCGCGCCCGAGCTGGTGCAGATCGCCACGCGCACGCCGCGCTGCATCCGCCACGAGATCCGCAAGTGCCTGGGCCCGTGCGTGGCCGCGTGCACGCAGCACGACTACCGCGAGCGGGTGCAGCTCGCCCGCGCCTTCCTCGACGGCACCGACGACGCCCCCCTCGCGCGGCTGCGCGCCGACATGGAGCGCGCGAGCGAGCGGCTCGAGTTCGAGCGGGCCGGGGCGCTGCGCGACAAGCTGCGGCGGCTCGAGGCGCTGCGCGGGCAGTTCGAGCGGCTGCGCTTCGCCGTCGAGACGCTCTCGTTCGCCTACGTCGTCCCCGGGCACGCGGGCGAGGACCGGGTGTACCTCGTCCGTCGCGGCCGGGTGCGCGCCGAGCTGCCCCTCCCCGCCCCGGTGACCTCGGTGCGCGACCTCGCCGCCGCCGACGTCGGCGCGCGCGTCGCCGCGGCGACGGCGCTGCGCGAGCAGGTGCGCGCCATCTACGCCCCGCGCGAGCGCGCGGGGAGCGCCGTGCCCACGCACGAGGTCGACGAGCTGCTCCTGCTGAGCTGGTGGTTCCGGCACCGGGCCGCCGAGCTCGCCCGGACGGTGTCGCCCGAGCGCCTGCTCGACGCGGCGACGGACGTGGCGCTGTGCGAGACGCTCACCGCGGCGGGCTCGGCGCCGGGGGCCATCGCACCGCTCGCCACCCTGCCGCCGTCGCTCGGGCTCACCGGCGACCCGCTGCTCGACGACGTGGCCCCCGCCGCGCCGACGGTCGGCGCAGCCGCCGAGGACGCGGCCTGAGCGGCACGACGATCGGGCGGTCCACGGTTGCCGCACCGCTCGCCGGATCGTAACCTTCGGCTAACCCTAGCTAGGCCCCGGAGCGCCGATGCCGACAATCGTGGGAATGCACGCCGCGAAGACGACGCTGTCGAAGCTGATCGAGCGCGCCGAGGCGGGCGAGGAGATCCTCATCGCCCGCGGAGGCGAGCCCGTGGCGCGGCTCGTCCCGGTCACCCCGCCGGCGCGGCGCGTCTTCGGGCTGCTCCGCGGTCTCGGCCAGGTCGGGCCGGAGTTCTTCGAGCCCCTGCCGGACGACGAGCTGGCCGCGTGGGAGGGAGGGGGCGCGTGAGCGGAGACGCGCGTGCGGCCGCCACGACCGACGCGCCGCCTGCCGCCGTCCTCCTGGACACGCACGCCGTCCTCTGGTTCGCGCTCGGCGATGCGCACCTGCCGGACTCCGCACGGCGCATCGTCACGGAAGTGCCCCTCGTGTACGTGAGCGCCGCCAGCGTCTGGGAGATCCGGACGAAGCACCGACTCGGGAAGCTCGACGCGGCGGCCGGTCTGGTGAGCGGGCTTCCGGCTCACCTGCGCCGCCTCGGCTTCGCACCGCTGCCCATCGAGGTGGAGGACGCGGAGCTCGCGGGCGCCCTGGCGGGAGACCATCGCGATCCGTTCGACCGGATGCTGGCCGCCCAGGCGCTGCAGCGCGGGCTCCCCATCGTCTCGAACGACGCCGCGCTCGATCCGTTCGGAGTGACCCGCGTCTGGTGACCGCGCCGGCGGCAGGTGGCCGGCGACTTGCACCTCTCCCCTCTCGCCGCCACCCGGGCAGGGCGTGCCCGCACCTCGCACCCGCCCGGTGGCGACGTTCCCGAGCTGACGATCCCCAGACGGAGCGGAGCGCGCGATATGGCGACCACCTGGCAGCCCACGACCCTCGTGCAGTGCATCTCCGTGGCCCCCTGGCTCAAGCTGCCGGGCGACGACGAACCGGGTGGGTGCCACGACCTGACGCTCGGACGCATCTACGAGCTCGTCGGCGTCGAGGCGGGCGGGGCGCTCTACCGCATCATCGACGACTCGGACGACGACTACCTCTATCCGGCGTCGCACTTCCGCGAGGTCTGAGCAGAAGGGGCAGCGCCGACGGCCGATCGCCCGGGGCCAGCGCCGGCGGCAGCCCCGGCCGCCGGATCGGCACGACGCCGGCGCGACACCGCACGACCGCACGACGACGGGGGGCGGCAGCCACGGGCGCCGCCCCCTTCGCACGCACAGCCGGTGGCCGGTACGACGCGCGTCACCGTCGTGCTCGTGCGGCGGTCGGACGCCGCCGACGCGGGCCAGGGCGCCTCCTTCCCCGTCCTGCGCCAACGCGAACAGCTCGGCCAGCGGCCAGGCGAACCCCGGAAGCAGCGCTCCCCCGTCGAGCGACTCGCCCGCGCCGAGCACGCGCACGTCGTCGCCGGGGGTGAACACCGTCACCGTGCGACGCCGCGGGTTCACCACCCAGACGAGCACCGTCCCCGCCTGCAGGTACTCGGCGACCTTCTCCAGCACCTCGCCCGGTCGGTCGTCGGGGGAGAACACCTCGACGGCGAGATCGGCGGGCCCCTCCACGTACCGCGCCGCCGCGCCCCCGCTCGGCATCCGCTCGGCGCGCACGAACGACACGTCCGGCCCACGCACCGTGTCCGGACCGCGGCGGAGGACGTAGCCGGACTCCACCGCCACGGCGCCGAGCGCGCGCGGCTCGACGAAGGACAGCAGCGCCGCGCCGATGCGCAGCGCCAGCCGTCCGTGCTCGAGGCCTGGCGACTCCGCGACGCGCAGCTCTCCGCGGACGAGCTCGTAGCGGCGTCGGCCGTCGCCGTGTCCGAGTGCCAGCAGCTCCTCGGCCGTCATCGGCCGAGCTGCCGTCGCCATCCCGCCCATCGCCCACCTCCCCGTCGGGTCACGCCCGGAAGCTACGCGTGACCTCCTGGCGCGTCACGCCCGTGCGCCGCGCAGCGTACCACGAGAACGCACCCCCCGCCCGGCCGGGCGCCGCGCCCGGGCCCCGGCCGCGCTCATCGCCGCTCCGCTGGGCGCAGCCCGAGCGCCAGGTTCAGCCAGCGCACGAAGGGGAGCAGCGCCGTGAACGCCCGCTCCAGCCGGGTGGGGAGGTCGGCGGCGGTGGCCTCCGACTCGGTCAGCGGCTGCCCCGCGGTGAACGAGGTGTGGCGCAGCCAGGGCGCCGCCGGATGGTCGGCCGCCCACCCCCGCGGCAGCCGCGTCAGCATCCCCTCCTCGTCCAGCCGGCCGAATCGCCGCCGGAAGGCGGGTGCGGTCACGATCGCCTCGAACTCCGCCGGGCGCTCGGCGATGCGCTCGCGCACGAGCGCGAGCGCCGGGCGCGGCGGCATCCAGATCCCGCCGCCGCAGAAGCACTCGCCCGGGGCCAGGTGGAAGTAGAGCCCCGCGCCGCCGTGCACCGCCGCCCCCGCCCCGCCGACGTCCTCGCTCCCCCCGGTCCGGACGTCGCGGTGGAAGAACCAGCAGGCGGCGTTCGTCTTGTACGGGCGCTTGTCCTTGGAGAAGCGCACGTCGCGGTGGATGCGGAACATCGAGCGCCGCCGGTCCCCCACCAGCTCCGGGGCGAAGCGGCCGAGCCGGGCGTCCATCTCCTCGACGAGGGCGAGCATCGGCGCGCGCAGCGCCGACTCGTACGTCGCGCGCCGCGCCTCGAACCACCCCTTCTCGTTGTGCGCCGCGAGCCCGCGCAGGAAGTCGAGCGCCGCCGGCGGGAAGCCGTCGAACTCCCCCGGCGCGGGGCTCCCCGCCGGCGTCGCCGGGGCGCGCGGGGTCACGCGAGGGGGACGAGCGCGACGTCGGCCCGCCCGGCGGCGATCGTCAGCCGCGCGACGCTCGGCGCCAGGTCGAAGCGGCGCGGCCCGGCGGCGCCGGGGTTGACGACCAGCCGCTCGCCGACGCGCGCGACGAGCTGACGGTGCGTGTGCCCGTAGACGACGACGTCCGCGGCGTAGGCGGCGAGCAGCCGCTCGGGCGTCGGGCGTCCGAGCTCGTGGCCGTGGCTCACGTGGATCGAAACCCCGTCGACGGTGCGCTCGATCGCCGGCGCGAGCGACGGGTCCGCCATCCAGTCGGTGTTGCCGAAGACGGCGAGCACGGGGGCGATCGTCGCCAGCTCGGCGAGCACCTCGTCGCCGCCGACGTCGCCGGCGTGGAGGATCAGCTCGACCCCGGCGAGCGCCTCGAAGACGCTCGCGCGCACGAGGCCGTGCGTGTCGGAGATCAGGCCGATGACGCGCCCCCCGCCTGGCTCGCTCATCGGCCGCCGCCCGCGCCGTCGTCGGTCACGCCCGCGGCGGCGGCGTCCGCCCGGTCGGCCGCGGGAGCCTCGCCGGCGTCGCCCCAGCGTCGACCGACCGCGTGCTCGACGCCGAGCTGGTCGAGCACGCGGGCGACGACGAAGTCCACCAGCTCGCCCACGTGCGCGGGGCGGTGGTAGAAGCCGGGCGCCGCCGGGAGGACGACCGCGCCGGCGCGCGTGACGCGCAGCATGTTCTCGAGGTGGACGGCGGAGAGCGGCGTCTCGCGCGGCACGAGCACGAGAGGGCGCCGCTCCTTGAGCGCCACGTCGGCCGCCCGTTCGACGAGCGAGCGAGAGGTGCCGAGCGCCACCGCGGCGAGCGTCCCCATCGAGCATGGGCAGATCACCATCCCCGCCCAGCGCGCCGACCCCGAGGCCGGCTTCGCGCCGCGATCGCGGTCGTCGTAGACGGTCACCCACCGATCCCACGCCGCCGCGCCCACGTGCGCGCGCAGCGCCTCGAGCGAGTCGATCCCCGACTCGGTGGCGAGCAGCCGCCAGCCGTGCGACGAGACGACGAGCCACACCGGGCGCGCCACGGCGACGAGCGCCGCCAGCAGGCGCACGGCGTAGGGCGCTCCCGACGCGCCGGTGATCGCCACGACCAGTGGCAGCCCGGCGGCCGCGGGGCCGCGATCCCCCGTCGTCGCGCCCGTCACCGGAGCACGAGGGGGAGCCCCAGGAGCAGGTGGTCGAGGGTGCGCGCGGCGAGCACGAAGAGGAAGAAGACGATCGAGATGACGCCGTTCATAGTGAAGAACGCCGCGTCCAGCCGCGACAGGTCGCCGGGGCGCACCAGGCGGTGCTCCCAGACCAGCAGCGCGGCGACGACGAGCACCCCGAGGAGGATCCACCCGCGCCCCGCGGGGGCCGCGAGCGCGACGGCGGCGAGCAGCGCCACGGTGAGCGCGTGCAGCGCCCGCGCGAGCCCGATCGCCCCCGCGTCGCCCATCGCCACCGGCACCGAGTGGAGCCCGTGGGCGCGGTCGAAGTCGACGTCCTGCAGCGCGTAGAAGATGTCGAACCCGGCCACCCACGTCGTCACCGCGAGCGACAGGGCGCAGAGCATCCACCACGGCGTGCTCCACGCGCCGGTGACCGCCAGGTAGCCGCCGACCGGCGCGATCCCGAGCCCGAGCCCGAGCACCAGGTGCGACCAGCGGGTGAAGCGCTTCGTGTAGCTGTAGGCGAACACCCATCCGAGCGCCACCGGCGAGAGCACGAGGCAGAGCGGGTTCAGCGCGCCGGCGGCGAGGACGAACGTGCCGCTCGCCAGCACCACGGCGAGCACCGCCTCGCGCACCCCCAGGGCGCCGGCGGGGAGCTCGCGCATCGCCGTGCGCGGGTTGGCGGCGTCGACGTCGCGGTCGACGATGCGGTTGAACCCCATCGCCGCGAAGCGGGCCGCGGTGAACGCGACGACGACCCACGCCACCGTCGTCGCGTCCACGGCGCGGGCGAAGCTCGCCAGCACGACGCCCACGAGCGCGAAGGGGAGGGCGAACACCGTGTGCGGGAGCTTGACGAGGCTCGCGTAGCGGGCGAGCCGTCCCGCGCCCACGTACGTCTGCGGCTCGCGCGCGCGCGCCGCCTCCGCCGGCGTGAGGCGCCGCGCCATCAGAGCCCCAGCCGCGGCCACATCGCGTCCACCGCCCCCTTCGTCGCGGCGTCCATCGCGATGACCTTCGGCCACGGCCGCTGGAACCCCTCCTCGGGGAGCTTGCGCGTCGCGTCGATCCCCATCTTCGAGCCGTAGGTGAAGGCGCGGCTCGCGTGGTCGAGCACGTCCACGGGCCCCATCGTGAAGCGCACGTCGCGCTCCGGGTCGATGTTGTTGAGCGCGGCCCACCACGCCTCCTGCACGTTGCGCACGTCGACCTCCCCGTCCACCACCACCAGCACCTTCGCCAGCGACATCAGCCCCTGCCCCCAGAGCGCGTTCATCACCTTGTACGCCTGCCCCGGGTACTTCTTGTCGATCGAGACGAAGACGAGGTTGTGGAACCCGCCCTCCGCCGGCATGTGGTAGTCGACCACCTCGGGGACCGTCACCTTGAGCAGCGGCAGGAAAATCCGCTCGGTGGCGTGCCCCAGGTAGAAGTCCTCCATCGGCGGGCGCCCGACGATCGTCGTCGCGTACACCGCGTCGCGCCGCATCGTCACCGCCGTCACGTGCACCTGCGGATACAGGTCGGCCTCGGAGTAGAAGCCGGTGTGGTCGCCGAACGGCCCCTCGACGACGAGCGGCTCGGCCGGGTCGATGTACCCCTCGATGACCATCTCCGCGTCCCACGGGACCTCGAGGTCGCAGGTGAGCGCCCGCACCAGCCGCACCGGCTCGCGCCGCAGGAAGCCGGCGAAGATGAACTCGTCGATCCCCGGCGGGAGCGGCGCGCTCGCCGAGAACACCGACGCCGGGTCGGCGCCGACGACGATGCACACGGGCATCCGCTCCCCGCGCTCCGCCATCGCCCGCCAGTGCTCGGCGCCCGTCTTGTGGCGCTGCCAGTGCATGGCGACGGTGTTCCGCGAGAGCTGCTGCACCCGGTACATCCCGACGTTGCGGATGCTCCGGTGCGGGTCCTTGCTGACCACCGCGGTGAGCGTGATGTACGGCCCGCCGTCCTCCGGCCAGCACGTCAGCACCGGGATCCGGTCGAGGTCGATCTCGTCGCCGCGCCAGACCACCTCCTGGCACGGCGCCGGGCCGCCCCTGACGCGCGGCGGGAACTTCGAGACCTCGAGCAGGCGCGGGAGCATCGAGAGCTTCCCCCGCAGCCCCTCGGGGACCTTGAGGTCCATGAGCTTCGTGATCCGCTCCCCGTGCTCGTCGAGCCGCTCGACGCCGAGGGCGAGCGCCATGCGCCGCATCGACCCGAACAGGTTGATGGCCACCGGGAACGCCGAGCGTGCGCCGTCGCGCAGCACCACGTGCTCGAAGAGGAGCGCCTTGCCGCCGCCGGGCATCTTGCTCACCCGGTCGGCGATCTCGGTGAGCTCGAGGTGCGCCCGCACCGGGTGGGTGATGCGATGCAGCTCGCCGATCCGGTCGATCGCGGCGATGTAGTCCTGGAGGGTGTCGAGGGTCATTTCGTGCCGACGTGGATGGCGGCGATCCCGAGCGTCAGCGACGTCCACGTCACGTCGCCGAAGCCGGCGGCGCGCATCCGCTCGGCGAGCACCGCCTCGCGCGGGAAGTGCGCCACCGATCGCGGCAGGTAGCCGTACGCCGTCGGGTGCCCGCTGACCACGCGCCCGACGAGCGGGAGGACGTGGTGGAAGTAGGCGTGGTAGCCGGCGCGCACGAGCGGGTTGGCCGGCGTCGTGAACTCGAGGATCACGAAGCGCGCGCCCGGGGCGAGCACGCGGTGCACCTCGGCGAGCGCCCCGTCCAGATCGGCGACGTTGCGGATCCCGAAGGCGACGATCGCGCCGGCCGCCGAGCCCGCGGCGAGCGGCAGCTCGAGCGCGTCGGCCGTCACCGGCACGAGGCGCTCGCGCGGCGCCTTCCCGACGCCGGCGCGCAGCATCGGCTCGGCGAAGTCGGCGCCCACCACGAGCCCCCGGAAACCCACCCGCGCAGCCAACGCCGCACCGACGTCCAGGGTGCCCGCGCACAGGTCCAGGTAGACGCCGTCCGGGCGCGCCGTCCATCCGAGCGCGTCGATCGCCCGGCGCCGCCACGCGCGGTCGACGTTCATCGAGAGCACGTGGTTGAGCAGGTCGTAGCGCGGGGCGATCTCGGAGAAGATGCGGCGCACGTAGGCGCGCTTCTCCCGTCCACCCGCGGCGGCGCGCCGCGCCGCCTCCTCGTCCGCCCCGGCGGCGCGGCGCGCCCCGACCATGGGGCTCGAGTCGGGGGTCGGCGGGTCGACGGCGCGGGGCGGCGGCATGCGGCGAAAGCTCACCCCGCGTGCGCCCCCCGACAACCGTCCGTGCGTCGGCGCGCCCGGTGCGCCCGAACTGGCCGGCTCATCGGCGGACGCATAGCTTGCCCCGGCGTCGTGCCCGCCCTCTCCCCTGCATGCCGCCGCCGCCCGCCCACCTGGATCTCGCCAACCTGCCCGACGCGGACGTCGTGCGGCTCGCGCAGCAGGGGCGCGAGGCGGCGTTCCGCGAGCTGGTGGCGCGCTACGAGCGGCCGGTGTTCTCGCTCGTCTTCCGCATGGTGCGCGACCGCGAGACCGCCGAGGACCTGGCGCAGGACGCCTTCATCAAGGTCCTCAACCACATCGACAAGTACAGCCCCGAGTTCAAGTTCTCGAGCTGGCTGTTCAAGATCGCCAACAACGTCGCGATCGACTGGATGCGGCGGAAGCGGCTCGACACGGTGAGTCTCGACGGCTCGCCGCACGCCGCCAGCGCCGCCGAGGTCGAGGCGACCACCTTCGACGTCGCCGCCCGCCAGGAGTCGGCGCTCGACGAGCTCGAGGCGCGCGAGCTCGGGACGGCGATCGAGCGCGCGATCGCGACGCTGCGCCCCGAGTACCGATCGTGCATCATGCTCCGCCACGTCGAGGGGCGCTCCTACGAGGAGATCGCCCAGACGCTGGACCTCCCGCTCGGCACCGTGAAGACCTACATCCACCGCGCCCGGCACGAGCTCCGCCGGGCGCTCGAGCATCTGCGCCAGTGAGACGCCCTCCGCCGACGCACCGTCCGTGGGGCACCCCGTGGGACGCCCCGTGGGGCACCGCCTGCGTCCCGCCCAGCGCCTCTCGCGCGCCGGGGTCGCGGGCCTCACGGGCGCCGCACGGCGGCTGAAACCCACCTCCGCGGCCGCCCGTACGCCCAGTCAACCGAGGAGCCCACGTGGACCGTCATCTACTGCCCGAAGAATTCGATCTGCTGCTCGACGGCGAGGGGGGCTTCGGCGTCGCGCCGTTGCGCGCGCACGTCCGGGGGTGCGCCGAGTGCCAGGCCGAGCTCGAGTCGGTCCAGCTGGTGACCGCCGAGCTCGACCGTCTGCCGCACTTCGCCCCGCCGCCCGCCTTCGCCGATCGCGTCATGCACCAGGTGCAGCTGTTCGAGCCCTGGCACGTCGCCCTCGGGGACACCGCCCGCGCCCTCGTCCCGGCCACGCGCCCGGCCCGGGCGCTCGCCCTGGTGGGTGGCGGCGCGGCGGCGGTGGGGCTCTGGGCCGCCACCCTGTGGGTGGTCGCCCGCATCGACCTGCTCGCCTTCGTCGGCGCGCTCGCCCTCGAGCGCAGCCAGGGCGCCGCGCAGGCCGCCCTCGCCTCGCTCGCCGGCGCGCTGTTCGGGCCGGCGGTGCACGCGCCGGGGAGCGGGCTGCTCGTGCTCGCGGTCGGCGCCTTCCTGCTCACCACCGTGGCCGCCGCCGCCGCCCTGCGGACGGCGGTCGCCACCGCCCGGCAGCCGGAGTAGCCTCGGTGCTCACCTGGCTCCGTCGCTGGGTCGCCCGCGCGGCGTGGCTCGCCGCCGCCACGCCCGTGCCGGCGGCGGACTCGGCCGCAACGATCGCCGGCGCGACCACCGGACGGGCCGCCGTCCTCGCCCTCGCCCCCGCGCCCTCGGCGGTCTCGGCCGCATCGTCGCCCGCCCGCGCCGCCCAGCCCGCACCGGCCCCGACACCCACGGCCACGCCGGCGGCCACCCCTGCCCCCCCGCGCGGCGCCGGCGGGCTGGTGATCGCCCCGGGTACGGTGGTGGACCGCGACGTGCTCCTGCTCGCCGGACCGCTCGACGTCTACGGCACGGTGCGCGGCAGCGTCTTCACCCTCGGGGGCGACGTCGTCCTCCACCCCGGGTCCCGCGTGACCGGGCAGGCGATCTCGGTGTTCGGCGCGGTGCGTGCGGCCCCGGGCGCCGCGCACGGCGCGGTCGTCGCCGGCGGCGAGGTGGGCGGAACCGCGACCCGCCGCGCCGCCGACGCGCCCGACCGATCGCCGCTCGGGGGGCTCGTCGCCGCGTTCGGCTGGGCGGTCGCGCTGCTCGCCGTCGGGATCCCCGCCCTGCGCAGCGAGGGGCGCCAGCTCCAGGTCGTCGCCGACACCGTGGTCGCCGGCGTCGGCCGGGCGCTCGGGATCGGGCTGCTCGCCCAGCTGCTCGTCCTCCCCGTCGGCATCGGGCTCACCGTCGCCCTCGCGGTCACGGTCGTCGGGATCCTCGGCATCCCACTCGTCGCCGTGGCGCTCGCGGTCGCCACGGTCGCCGCCGGGATCGTCGGCTTCCTCGCCGTCGCCTACCTCGGCGGTCGCCTCGCCACCGCGCGCAGCATCCCCACGGACGCGTTCGGCCGCCGCGGCGAGACCTCCGCCCTCGTGACCGGCGTGCTCGCCTTCGCGGCGCTCTGGACGATCGCCGCGCTGGCCGCGCCGGCTCCGGTGGTGGCCACGGTGCTGCGCGCCGTGAGCGTGGCGCTCACCTGGGTCGCCATCACCGCCGGGGTCGGCGCGATCGTCCTCTCGCGTGCGGGGACGCGCCGACCGGGTCGCACCGCCGCACGCGGCGCGCTCGGCGGTCATCCCATCGGTGCCGGCCCCGTCCACCGCGACGGCGTCCCCGTGTGGCAGACCCCCACGCCGATCGCCGGCGTCGTCGCCGCGCGTCGCCCCACCGCCGTGCCGCGCGGCCCGGCGTAGCCGCCCCCCGAGCCCTCCCGCCGGCCGCCCCCGAGCGGCGACGGTGCCCCTCGCGAGGGCCCGCCCCTTGCCCTGCCGGTCCTCCGTCTCGACCTCGGAGCCGAACTGGATGATGGTCAAGGGCTACCGCCTCAAGCCGCTGCTGACGAAGACCGGACAGGAGATCCTCAAGGACAACGTCCTCGGGCTCGCGGCGCAGACGGCGTACTACTTCTTCTTCTCGATCTTCCCGATCTTCCTCTTCGTCGCGCCCCTGCTGAGTCTGGTGGGCGACAAGCGGGAGACGTTCACCTACCTCCTCGAGCGGCTGCACGGCGCGGTCCCCGAGGAGGCGTTCGCGCTCGTGAAGAACGTCGTCGAGCAGGTGGTGTTCACCGAGAACGCCCCGGGGCTGATCTCGATCGGTGCCCTGCTCGCCCTCTGGTCCGGGTCGAACGTCTTCAACGCCCTCGCCGACGTGCTCAACCGCGCCTACGACGTCCAGCAGGGGCGTCCCTGGTGGAAGCAGCGGCTGATCTCGATCGCCTGCCTCGTCGGCGTCGGGGGGCTGTTCGTCCTCGCCACGGTGATCATGCTCGCCGGCGGCAACATCGTCGACGCCCTCGCCGACCGCCTGGGCATCGGCGCCGCGGGGCGCCTCGCGTGGGCGGCCGCCCAGTACACGATCGCCTTCGCCGTCCTCGTCGCCACGGCGGCTGCGATCTACTACTTCCTGCCGAACATCCGCCAGCACCGACGTCACGTGCTCGTCGCCGCCCTGGTGACGACGACGGTCTGGCTGCTGGTGACGCTGGGCTTTCGCGCCTACGTCCAGAACTTCGGCAACTACAACGCGACCTACGGCGCGATCGGCGGGGTGATCGTCCTGCTCACCTGGATGTACCTGTCGATGGTCGTCCTGCTCTCCGGCGGGGAGCTCGCCTCCGAGCTCCACCGCGGCACCGGCGCCGTCCGCTCCCGCGCCGGCCTCCTCTTCGACGGCCGCATCTCGAGCGGAGGCCCGACCGATGCCGCGTCGGTCGAGCACGTCGAGCGGGTGGTGGTGGTCGATGAGCCGGTCAAGCGGAGGCCGGGCGGCACCGGCGGAGGGGGGTACCGGGAGCCGGCGGGGAAGGGGCAGGGGGCGGTAGCGCCGAGGGCGGATTAGGCGCGAGCGGGGGGGGCGCGCGCGGGAGGGGCGGGACCGGGGGGGCGTTCTCGGGTGGGGCGGTCGGGTAGGGCGGCGGCGGCGACCGCGGGGCGGCGACCGCGGGGCGGCGACCGCGAGGGGCGAGGACTGCGGGGGCGGATGCGGCGCCGCCCACCGCACCCCCGCGGTACCCGCCCCACCGCCCCCGCCCCGCGGTCCCCGCTCCCCGCAGTCTCCGCTCGCGCCCCACGTCCGCCCCATCCCCTCCGCCGTACCCGCCCCCGCCCTACCCGCCCCCGCCCTACCCGTCCGCCGTATCCGAGAACGCCCCCCCGGTCCCGCTCCCCCCGCGCGCGCCTCCCCCGCTCGCGCTGCTCAAGCCCTCCCCCTCCACTCCACCCTCTCCCCCCGCCGCAACCCCAGCACCCTCTCCGCACTCCCCTCGCGCACCGCGATCTCGACCAACCCGTTCGACCCCACCAGCGCCACCGGCGCCCCCGGCGCGACCTCGGCGTAGGTCCTGAGCAGCGGGAGCGCTCGCCCGGCGACGAGGATCTCGCCCCGCCCCTGCGTCAGCAGGTTCGTGATCGCGTTGCCGAACCGGTCGACCGCGATGACCATCCCCTCCACCCCCCCGTCGGCCAGCCGCCGCGGCTCGGGGGTGCGCCGGACGATCGGGTCGTGCACCGGGGGACCGAGCGACTCGAGCGCGGCGCCGAGGGCCAGGCGCGCGGCGGCAGGGGCGAAGACGTCGCGGCCGTGGAAGGTCGGCGCGGCGCGCGGCGGGATCGGGAGCCGCGCCACGCGCACGCCGGTGGCCAGGAGCGCCGGCGAGAGGACGCCGTTGTCCGGGCCCACCAGGAAGCGCCCGTCGCTCGCCACGGCCAGCGCGTCGCGGGCCCCGCCCACCCCCGGGTCCACCACGGCGACGTGGACCGTCCCCGGCGGGAAGCGCCGCCAGTAGCGGGCGAGGGTCAGCCGCCCACCCTCGACGTCGTGCGGGGGGATCTCGTGCGTCACGTCCACGAGCGTCACCCCGGGGACTTCGGTGAGCAGCACCCCCTTCATCTCGGCGACGTAGCCGTCGCTCGTGCCGAAGTCGGTGAGCAGGGTGACGATCGGGCGCATGCGGGGGCGGCGGCGGGGGGGGGAGCGGCGCGTCAGACCACGTTGCGCTTCCACCGCCCCAGCCGCCAGAGCCCGACCATCGCCACCCCGCGCAGCGTCGCCGTCGCGGCGATCACCCACCACAGCCCGACGACGCCGAAGCGGGCCGCCGCCCAGGCGGCGAGCGGGATGCGCGCGACCGTGAGCGTCGTCGAGGCGACCATCGGCGCCAGCGTCGCCCCCGCCCCGCCGAGCGCCCCCTCGAGCACCACCTCGGCGCACACCACCAGCTGCGACACCGCGGCGATGCGGAGATAGCGCGCCGTCTCGGCGATCACCGCGGCGTCGCGCGTGAACAGGGCGGCCATCGCCTCGGGCAGGAGCAGCGACGCCGTGGTGGCGGCGAGCGCCGGCACCGTCGCCGCACCCAGCATCGCCCAGCCGGCGCGCTCGGCGCGGTCGGGACGGCGGGCGCCGAGGTTCTGCCCGACGACCGCCGCGGCCGCGGCGCCGAAGCCGACGCCGAGCATGTAGAGCCAGCTCTCGACGCGAAAGCCCAGCCCGAGCGCCGCCAGCGCCGGCGTGCCGAACGCCGCGGCGGTCCGCCCCACGACCACGTACACGACGGAGAACAGGATCCCGGTGGCCGCCGTCGGCAGCCCGATGCGGACGATCCGCGCCAGCACCGCCGCCCGCGGACGGCCGACGCGCAGCATCCCGCGTCGGACCAGGATCGCCAGCCCGACGGCGAAGGCGAGCGACCGCGTGGTGACCGTCGCCAGCGCCGCCCCGGCGATCCCGAGGCGCGGGGCGGGGCCGAGCCCGAGGATCAGCACCGGGTCGAGGGCGAGCGCCACCGCGACCGAGGCGAGGAGGATCAGGAACGGGGTGCGCGTGTCCCCCGCGGCGCGGAACGTCGCGTCCACCGCGAAGTAGCCGTAGAGCACGGGGGCGGCGAGCACGTACAGCCCGAGGTACTCGCGCCCCAGCGCGGCGATCGGCGCCGGCGTGTGCATCGCGGCGAACATCGCGCCGAGCCCCAGGCGCCCCGCCGCCGCGGCGAGTCCCCCGAGGAGGAGCGCCAGCACCACCGCGTCGCCGGCGGTGCGCGCCGCCTCGGCGGCGCGCCCCTCGCCGTGGCGCCGGGCGGCCACCGCGGTGAGCCCGACGCTCACCATCTCGGCCACCGAGATCCCCATCCACACCCAGAACACCGACGCCGTCGCCGCCGCCAGCGCCGTTGCGCCGAGCCGCGTCCCGATCCAGAACGCGTCGACGGCGAGGAACACCGTCATCAGCAGGTTCGACGCGACCGCGGGCGCGGCCACCCGCCAGATCACCCCGCGCAGCGGCTCGCGCACGAGGCGCGCCCCCCCGAGCCCGTCGGGAGAGCCGGGGCCGGCGGGCGGCGCGACGACGGCGACGGTGACGCCGCCGTCCTGTTCGGCGATCGGGAGCGTCAGGGGAGCGTCAGGGGAGCGTCAGGGGAGCGTCAGGGGACGCGTCAGGGGACGCGTCAGGGGACGCGTCAGGGGACGCGTCAGGGGTAGCGCTCCGCCAGCCGCGCGACCACCCGCTCGGCCACTTGTTCGATCGCCCGCGAGACGCCGGACTTCGGCTCGAGGGCGACGATCGGGCGCCCGGTGTCGCCCCCCTCGACCACGCGCGGGTCGAGCGGGATCTGCCCGAGCAGCGGCAGCTGCACCTGGTCGGCGAGCTGCTGCCCGCCGCCGGAGCCGAACACCGCGATCGGCTTCCCCGTCGCCGGGTTCTCGAGGTAGCTCATGTTCTCGATGATCCCGAGCACCGGGACGCCGACGCGCTCGAACATCTTCACGCCGCGCAGCGCGTCGCCCACGGCGACCATCTGCGGCGTCGTGACGATCAGCCCCGCGTGCACCTGCGTCGCCTGCACGAGCGAGAGCTGCGCGTCGCCGGTCCCGGGCGGAAGGTCGACGATCAGGTAGTCGAGCTGCCCCCAGGCGACGTCGCGGAGGAACTGCGTGATCACCTTCATGATGATCGGCCCGCGCCAGATCGCCGGCTGGTCGGGCTCGATCATGAAGCCGATGCTCATGACCTTGAGCCCGTAGGCGAGCAGCGGCTGGATCTTCGCGTCGATCACCGGGGGTGGCTCGTCGACGCCGAGCATCCGCGGCAGGTTCGGCCCGTAGACGTCGGCGTCCATGATCCCGACGCGCGCGCCGCGCTTGGCGAGGGCGATGGCGAGGTTGACCGACACGGTGCTCTTCCCGACGCCCCCCTTCCCCGACGAGACGGCGATGATCCGCCCGAGGTTGGGGTAGGCCACCGGCGTCGGCGCCGCCGGCACGCTGGGCTTCGGCGGGGCCGCGTCCATGACCGGGAGGGCGCGCCCGGTGCCGCCGGCGCGCCGTGGGGGGGCGTCGGAGGCGGCGACCGCACCCGACGCCGCGGCGCCTGCGGCGCCGACCGGGGCAGGCGCGGCGGCGGCGCGCTGCTCCTGACGGCGCGCCGCGCGCCCGGCGTCGAACTGCCCGGGGTCCATCACGTCGATGCGCACGTCGGCCACGCCGTCGACGCGCTCGACCGCCTGCCGCACCTCGCGCACGAGGGTCGCGTCGTCTGCGGCGTCGAGCAGGAGGGTGAAGCGCACGCGCCCGTCGGCGGTCGTCGCGACGTCCCGCACCTGCTCGGCGCCGAGGACGTCGCGGCCGACGCGGACGTTGTGCACGCGCCGCAGGGCGGCGTCGATGCGCTGCTGGAGGGTCTGACTCATCTAGGTGGATCGCAGAGGCGGAATCGCGCGAAGGGGGGGACGCGGAGCGCGGGCGGGGGCGGCGCGCGACGACGCGCAGCCGCGCCCGCCGCGCTGGGCGATGCGTCGGGCGGGCTCGCCCCGAGGGGCCCCCGGGCGGAACCTAGACGCTTTCCGGGTGCGAATTCAACGCGCCGCGTCGCCCGCCGGTGCGCGCGTGGCCGCGGCGTCGCTCCCTTCGGCGAGCGTCGCGCGGGCGGCGGCCACCACCCGCTCGCGCACCTCGGCCAGCGAGCCGGGCACGAGCGCCCCCGACGCCCGGGCGTGCCCGCCGCCGCCGAACGCCCGGGCGAGCCGGTTGGAGTCGACGTCGCCCAGGCTGCGGAAGGAGACCTTGACCTTCCCATGCCCCAGGTCGCGGAAGAAGAGCGCGAGCCGCGTCCCGGCGATCGACCGCGGGTGTTCGACGATCCCCTCCAGATCCTCCGAGCGCACGCCGTGGCGCTCGGTCGCCCCCGCCTCGAGCGAGATCCACGACAGCCCGAGCCCCTCGTCGACCTCGAGCGTCGCGAGCGCCTCGCGCAGCACGTGGAGCTTGCCGGCAGGGACCGAGGCGTAGACGCGCCGGTACATCTCCTCCGGGTCGATCCCGGCGGCGAGGAGCTGCGCGGCGATCGCGTGGCAGCGCGGCGAGGTGTTGCTGAAGCGGAATCCCCCGGTGTCGGTCAGCAGCGCCACGTAGAGCCCGCGCGCGACGGCGGCGGTGATCGGCAGCCCGAGCACGCGCGCCAGGTCGAACACCAGCTCCCCGGTGGCGCACGCCGCCGTGTCGCTCAGCACCGTCTCTCCGGCCGGGTCGTCGGTGGCGATGTGGTGGTCGATCACCAGCCGGGGCACGGCGAGCGCCCGCACCGCGTCGCCCAGCTGTCCCAGCCGCTTGACGTCGGAGATGTCGAGCACGAGGAGCACGTGGGCCTCGGCGAGCGCCGCGGCGCCGCGCTCGCTCGCCTCGCGCACCCCGTCGTCGAGGAGGAAGCGGTAGGCGTCGGGCCAGGGGGTCGGGTTCACGATCGTCGCCTGGAGCCCCATGCCGGCGAGCAGCCGCGCCATCGCCACCTCGGAGCCGCACCCGTCCCCGTCGGCGTTGATGTGGGTCGACAGCACCACCCGACGCCCCGGGCGGAGCTCGGCGGCGAGGGCGCGGATCGCCGCCTCCCGCGCCGGCGGGATCGCCAGCAGGTCGGGGAGCGGCGCGGGGGAGGTCGGGTGCGGCTGGACGTCGGGCATGAGCGGGGCGATGGAGCGATCGGGCGGCGCAGCGGCGGGCCCACGCCGGTGCGCGGCTGGGGCCGGGTGCGGACGCGAACCGCCCGGGCGCCGGTCTGGCCGGCGCCCGGGCGGGTGCGGTGGGAAGAAGCGGGCCTGCGGGAGTGCCCGGGTGCCCGGGTCAGCG
>ERZ1066121.289-NODE-289-length-47086-cov-9.477111_pt1 | contig 47086 bp, 39 predicted proteins | sample MGYA00382768_ERZ1066121 | MGnify/ENA primary metagenome ERZ1066121 (study PRJEB33369, sample SAMEA5778351) | biofilm metagenome | biome: Industrial cooling water; feature: Water cooling tower basin; material: Biofilm | place: United Arab Emirates | collected...
CTGTCGGTGCAACGTTATCGTTTACATTGATGGTTTGTGAAACAGACGAGCTGTTGCCGCACGCATCGGTGAATGTCCATGTACGGGTGATGACGAACGAGTTGGCACATTCACCTTCGGTAATGGTGTCTACGCCTTCTGCAGTGATTTGTCCGCCGCAGTTGTCGGTAGCCGTAAGTGTTGCAGCAGCCGGTACTTCGGATGCACAAGCTACAGTAAGTGTAGCCGGAGCCGCAGGAGCCTGAGGTGCAACGTTATCGTTTACGTTGATGGTTTGTGTTGCAGTGCTTGCGTTTCCACAGGCATCCGTTGCAGTCCACGTCCGTGTGACAGAATACGAATTTGGACAAGAACCTGCTGCGGTAGTATCTGCGAAGGTTAGCGAAGGTGTACCGCAATTATCGGTAGCCGAAGCTTGCGCGAAAACTACATCAGCAGCACAAATTACTGTAGAGGTAGCAGGCAACTGTGCTATCACAGGTGCTGCTGTATCAGCAACATTTATGATTTGTGAAGCCGTAGAGGAATTTCCACAAGCATCGAGTGCAGTCCATGTGCGCGTAATCGTGTAAGAGTTTGCACAAGAACCTGGCGTAGTTACATCATTAAACGTCAGTGTGAAGTCGCTTCCGCAATTATCCGTTGCGGTTGCTTCAGCAAACTGAGGTGTTTGATTACAGGCAATAGTAGACGGAGCAGGTAGCGTACTGATGATCGGCGCTGCGTTGTCAACCACATTGATAATCTGAGAGGTTGTAGATATGTTTCCACAAGCATCAGTTGCAGTCCATATTTTTTCTACTGTATACGTTCCGGCGCAGTTCCCTGGCGTTGTGATCTTTTGCGAAGTCAGAACTACCTCACTGCACGCATCGGTTACCGAAGGTGTCGCAAAAGAAGGAATTCCGTCTGCGCAGTTAAACGTGCTCGGAGTAGGGAGCACACCTAACACAGGAGGAGTGGTATCCTGAATTGTAATCGTTTGTGTAGCTGTTGTATTCCCGCACGCACCTGAAACAGTAAAAGTACGTGTTACAATCGTCGGACATGTTCCGGACTGTATATCTGTATATGATAGGGTATACTGACCAATGTTAGCGGCATTGGCAATTGAGCCTCCCGCAGCGGTAAACTGCTGAAGCGTAATTGTGCTTGCCGTTGCACTAAAAGGTAGTGAAGTAATTGCATTTACCCCGCAGCCCTGAATAGTTGATGCGGATGGGGCTGTAATTACAGGAGTTGGTAATACGGTTACGACGATTGGCTTTTTAGGTCCGATACATTGCGGCGATTGCCCTTCTGCCACGTAATACGTCGTCGTGCCGGCCACCGCAGTAGATGGGGTGATGGACAATTGCGCAGTACCGTTAAGGGAATTAAAATAATACAAGGTAAGGTTCGAAGCGCTTGCCGTAGCCGTTAATGGCGATGCCGTAGCACCTACGCAATATTGTACATCACTTGCCGTCGGCTGTGAACTGATTTGCGTAACAGTAATCGTAAATTGGAAGAAGCAGTTAGCCACCGCATTTGGCGGTACCGCAAAGTAGGTTGCGGTTCCGACCGTTGCAGGGAACGGATTATTAATGGTATACTGAATGCTTTGCGGTGTTACTGGGAAAGAATTATAAAATAATGATCCTGCAGGAAAACTTCCGTTGATTTGCGTAATCGGAATTGTATTTCCGGGACTACAAAATACGAAAGAACTCACTGGCGGCACATCCTGACAATTTTGATTGACGTAATCTGTAGCATTAATATTAATCAGGATTGGTGCAACAATGACACTGCCCTGGCAGTTTCCGCTTGTATTAAAGCCCTGAATAAGTCCTTTCTCATTAAAAGCAATTCCGGTGATCCCTCCGGTACCGCTCTGAATACCGTTTACAGAAACTGTATTGCTGCACGTGAGGTTTTTCAGTACGGCGCAATCCGTAGTGGCGCGGAGCTTAAAGGTAAGTTCAGCTAAAACTGTATCCGGGTTTGCAGGAACCGGTAATGTACCAAAATCCCACACCAATGAACCATTTGAGCCGATAGTGGGTTCGAAGGTAAGCGCATTCGGTGAAGGTAGAGGAGTGAAAAACACCGAGCGTTGGCCGCTGTTCTGCACATACTCTGCATTGTACGGAATCGGCACAGTAAGTTTGTAGTTATTGATCGGTTCCGTACCGCGGTTCCGAATTTGAATTTTCAATTCGGTATCCTGTCCGGGAAGTACTGATTGTAAAGGAGTTTGTGCCGGGGCACCATTCACAGAAGTGATAGCAATGGTCGACTCGACATCGGGGATGTAGGCATCTACAGCCATCGCCACAGCAAAGATTACATAGGTATCCTGCGTGCTGCCATAACGGAAGCGGGTTGACGACTGGTTGTTCGTCATTACCGAATTGTTCGGGTTGTTGATGTTAAATACGCTGATGTCCAAACCGGTGTTATTCACAAGGTTTGGCGTACGTGAATTTCCACCCGTTACGATCGACGAATTAAAAAAGTTATTCGTGGCGTTTCCGGAGTGTGAAAGATTTACCCAGTTGTTATTGGCCGCATTGCGGATCTGAAAGAAATCACCGTTGATACTGCGATCACCTTCCCCCGCCATAAGTCCGAGTTTCATATTTACAGGACCGGCCTGAACAGTATTAAAACCGGCAACCGGAATTTCAAAATCTGCGGTCACGTTACCGGCAACATACGCATGACCGTCAAAGATGGTCACATCGCGGTATTTCATCTTGGAATTCTCGTAAACAACGATAAGGCTCCAGCCTCCGTAATAACCGGTACTTCCGCCATTTCCTTCTACCAAAGCAATGTCAGCCACGGTGTAAGCTCCAAGACCGTTATTTTTAATGTAATCCGTCACTTCAGCGTAAGCAGAATACATAAACCCGTCGCCATTTTGCGGATAATAGATATCACTTGCATTGGCGGTTACCTGGGTATACGTTGGCGAGTTTGGACCCTTGATGGAAACTACCCGCTTATTGAAGGTTTTGGTAACGTTATTCTTGGTAACGGTAAAAATATCCGGGCTGTTGTTGCCGTCGGAAGCCCGTCCGGTCCAATACAATCCTGCATAGATAATGTTTGAACAATTGGGTACAGCACCGTTTTCAGTAGACAATTGCAGCGTTGCGGAAGACGAATTAAAGGTTGAACCAACCCCATCCGTGTCCACATAAATCATCGTGTTGTTACTGTTAGGATTATCGTTGCTGTAATTCTGCAATGTCATGTTGGTATTTCCAATCATGGCAAAATCACCGCGAACGTTATAAATTTTCTTGGTCGGCGTGTATTGAGAGGTTCGCTGAGTAAACGGTACACGCACCTGAGCTTCGGCCGAAACTGACAATGTCAGCATCACGATACAAAGTACCGCGCCGAAAATATGTTTAAAAGAGTAATGATTTCTCATAAAAGATTTTTTTAAAAACCGCGAGGATTAGTTGATCAGCACTGAATTATAATACACCTGATACGACCCGTCACCTGTAGGTATTGTCTGTAATGCCGCGTCAGGTACAGGAGCCTCAATGGCAATTTGTACATAGCGCAGTTGCGGCAAAACCGATAAGGGAGCAAAATCCAGCGCTTGTAGCTCACGGGCCGACTGCACCTTAACGGTTAACATCTCAATGGAAGAAGCATCTGTGGAGGTAAGTTGCCTCAATGCAGAAAGTGACGCAGGGTCACTAAAGATTACTACCGGATTGGAACCGGTTAGCGAGGGTTTACCCTGACTGAAATATACAGCCGGCTGCACATCGCGCATGAGCGACTCCACTCGTTTTTTCTCGGCACCATTGTCATTCCGGTCCTCTAACGAGGACAGAAACGCTTTCATCGGCAAGACGCGACGCTGAGCACCGCGATCCTGCGCCTGAACTGTAATCGCCAAAAGGCAAAACAGCACAAGCAGAACTGATTTGTGTTTCATAGATCTGAGAAGTTTGACAGACTTAACGCCTGCGAGGTTAAAGATTAGGTTTGGGTTATTCATTCTTTTTGTTTAAACAGAATTTGTCTAACCAAATTCGCCGGCTAAAATAGATGACGTTTACTGACAACGTTAAATTTTTTCTACAAGCGGCATGAATAGTCGATAAAAAGCGATTTTTTAGACTAAAAATGCGGTTCATCGAGTACTATTTGATTGGTTTTGAGGGGAAATTCTAACATTGTTTTGACAAATTCGACTGTGTTTTTATATCATTTATTAACATTTTGACAGGACGAAACTAACCCTTTTAATAATACGCACCAAAAAAATCATCGATAAAATGCATAATTTTATAGATAAAGTGCGTAAAATTATGATTTATGTAAATAAAGTCTTACAATGTACACGTGTTTATTTTTGTTTAATTTTTATAACAGGTTTGGTAATTTTGTAGGATATGAAAAAATTGATTCTCATACGGCATTCAAAATCGACTCATCCTTTCGGCGTTAGTGATTTTGACAGACCATTATCGGACGGAGGAAAAGCGGATGCCCGCCGTATTGCCGCCGCCGGCGTTTCCCACTTTACAGATCTGCCACTGATTTGGTGTAGTCCGGCAAAGCGAACCATTGATACTGCACAGCTTTTCGCGGCACACTTATCCGATGCTTTTAAGCGGCTGGAAATCGTAGAGGATTTGTATACGTTTTCAATGGATAAGTTGAAACAGGTGATCCGCAGCGCCCCGGATACTGAAAATACGCTGGTAGTTTTCGGACATAATGAGGCTATTACCGAATTTGTTAATACCTTTGGAAACGTCTACATTGACAATGTTCCGACTACCGGTTTTGTGCCGATAACTTTTAGCACTGACTCCTGGTCTGAGTTGAAATCCGGTGAAACGGGTCGTTGTCTGTTTCCCAAACTATTACACTCATGAATATATCTTATCGATATATCGATCGCGAGAAAAGCTGGCTTGCGTTCAATGCCCGTGTACTTCAGGAAGCCGCTGATCCGCAAGTGCCACTTTTAGACAGACTTCGCTTTTTGGGGATTTTCTCCAATAATCTCGACGAATTTTTCCGCGTGCGCTTTGCTGCAGTGCGCCGACTAAATTTATCCGGGCAGTCGGGCGAAAAATTGCTTGGTGGTGTTACCGCAAGGCAGCTCCTGAACGATATTACCGATATTGTCATCAAGCATCAAACCGAGAGCTGGCGGGTGTTGTCCGACATCGAACGGGAACTTCGCCGCGAGAACATTTTCATCGTCAATGAGTCGCAGATCAATCGGGAGCAAGAGCAATTTGTTCGCGATTACTTTATCCAGAAAGTTAGTCCTGCTTTAGTTACCATCATTTTAAATGATTTAGCAGAATTCCCGCTATTAAAGGATACCGCCGGCTACCTTGCCGTAAAACTTGTTATGAAGCCGGCTCAGGAAAAGCGCTCGTTTTTTAGTTTTAGCAAAACGCCGCAGGATGTCAGATACGCCATCATCGAGATGCCTAAAACATTAAATCGCTTTGTGGTGCTGCCTCAGATCGACGGAAAGCAATACATTATGTTGCTGGACGATGTAATCCGTCTAAACCTGCATAGCATCTTTAATATTTTTAATTATGAGCGAATTGCTGCGCACATGATTAAGATTACGCGCGACGCGCAGTTGGAGATTGACTCCGATATGAGCAAAAGTATGCTTGAAAAAATTGCGACCGGAGTGAAAGACCGAAGCCTCGGCGAACCGGTTCGCTTTGTGTACGACAAGGAAATTGATAAAGACACACTTCAGTTTTTGTTGTCCCGAATGAACATTACGGCAGCTGATTCCATCATTCCCGGCGGGCGGTATCACAATCGTCGCGACTACATGGATTTTCCAAATCTGGGCCGGTTCGATTTGCTATACAAGCCTATGCCTCCGTTGCCGGTAAACGGACTCAGCCTTGAGGGCAGCATACTGCAACGCATTGCACAAAAAGATTATCTGGTAACGGCACCCTATCAATCGTTTTCCTATATCATTAAATTTTTGAGGGAAGCGGCGCTTGACCCGCAGGTCACTACCATTCGCATTACTTTATACCGCCTCGCCAAGAATTCGCAAATCATTAGTTCATTGATTAATGCGGCAAGAAACGGAAAGAAGGTTGTAGTTCAAATCGAGCTTCAGGCACGGTTTGACGAAGCCAGCAATATTTCGTATGCGGAAATAATGCAAACCGAAGGTATCGAGTTGATTTTTGGAATTAAAGGCCTGAAAGTACATTGTAAGCTATGTGTTATTGACCGTATTGAAGATAATGGTAAACTACGACGCTACGGCTTTATTTCTACCGGAAATTTCAACGAGACGACGGCAAAAGTTTATACTGATTTTACGCTACTCACCAGTCACCAGCAAATTTTAAAAGACGGGATTAAAATTTTTGATTTCTTCGACGTCAACTATCGTGTCTATCGATACAAGCATCTGATCGTTTCACCACACTACACGCGAAGCAAGATGAATAAGCTGATTGACCGCGAGATCAACAATGCTCGCGCAGGTTTGCCGTCTTATATTTATTTAAAAATGAACAGTTTGTCGGATTTTGGAATGATCGATAAATTGTATGAAGCTTCTAACGCCGGTGTAAAAATTCGTTTGCAGGTTCGCGGAATCTGCTCGCTGATACCGGGGGTGCCCGGAATGAGCGAAAACATTGAGGCGATCAGTATCGTCGACAACTTTTTGGAACACTCGCGCCTGTACATTTTTTGCAACGACAACAAGCCGGATATCTTTATTTCTTCTGCTGATTTCATGACGCGCAATCTCGATGTCCGCGTAGAAGTTACCTGTCCGATTTACGACGAGGCCATTAAAAACGAATTACTCTCCGCGTTTGATGTGGGCTGGAAGGGTAATGTTAAAGCGCGGCTGCATTCGGAAGCACTTGATAATAAATACCGCGATCGCGGCGACAGTCCGACCTTCCGCGCACAGCACGAAACCTACAATTATTACAAAAGCCTCGTTGAAGTTTCAGCGGACGACTTAATTCAAACGGTTAGAGAACATTAATGCCCCGGGTCTTTCATGATAAACATTAAAAAATTCGGAGCCATCGACATTGGCTCCAATGCTATTCGGCTTTTAGTTGCCAACGTAGTTGAAGAAACAGGTAAGCCTCCTCAATTTAGTAAAAGCTCGCTCGTTCGCGTACCCATCCGGCTCGGTCAGGACGCTTTCACCTCGGGAATAATTTCAGAGGAAAATATTAATCGTATGACCGACGCCATGACGGCATACCGTCTTTTGATGAAGGTACACAAAGTGGAGCAATACTTTGCGGCAGCAACCTCTGCTATGCGCGAGGCGGTGAATGCAGGTGAAGTGGTCCGAAGGGTAACGGAAGGCTCCGGAATTGAGATAGATATTATCGACGGAAAGAAGGAGGCTGCCATCATCGCATCTGCAGACCTGCACGATTTACTTAAAAATGATCGAACGTACCTGTACGTGGATGTGGGCGGCGGATCCACCGAACTGTCGCTTTTTTCGCAAGGTGAAATGATTGCCTCCAAATCCTTCCGCGCAGGGACGGTGCGGCTCTTAAACAACATGGTGGCAGAATCGGTATGGGAGGAAATGAGCCTGTGGATTAAAGAAAATACGGCGCGATTCAGCGATATTTCCCTGATTGGTTCCGGAGGGAACATCAACAAAATTTTTAAAATGTCGGGGAAGAAGCAGGACACTCCGCTATCGTACTTTTATTTGCGGATGCGCTACAACGAGTTAAATGCGCTGTCTTATGACGACCGCGTGTACGAACTGGCGCTAAATCCGGATCGTGCAGACGTAATCATACCGGCTCTCCGAATTTATTTGACGGCGATGAAACTTAGCGGTGCGCGACAAATTTATGTGCCGAAAATCGGACTTTCCGATGGTATCGTAAAGGCAATGTATTACCGACGGCTCGAGGGTGTGAAAGTATAGGGAGTAACGCAGACTATTCTAACTCCAGTCCAAAAGTGTTTCGAAGCAATTCGATGGCCGGATTGATTTCGCGCAGACGGTTGTACCGATCCTGACTTGAAAATACTTTCTTCTGTTCGATGGCTTCATTAACCACGGTCTGAATAGTGACGTCGTGATTGTGCAGCTTGCCGCGGAGGTAGCCTAAGATGTGATGTTTATCTGCTTCAAATTCAATGCGCGATCCTTCATTGGGCAGCTCGTGTATAATAGTGGTGCCTTCAAGTCTCGGATCGTTGATCAGCATGCAGGCCTCCAGAATTTTCATTCCTTTTTCGCCCATCTTTTGCGCATACTTCGTCCAATGCAGCAGCATGTCCGTTTCGGTAAATGGTTCGGCCAGATGGACCACTTCTCCTTTGGACGGTCCGGAATGGTTAACCAGTTCCTTTTTAAGCTGTATACTTTTTAAGGACAGTGCCGAAATTTTGGGGGTTGAATCTGCAGGAACCTCCGGCGGCTGTGGCGCAGAAACGGTCGTTTCTTTTTGAAATTGTTTGCTCCGGTTGATGTTGAGTTCGCGAATTTCCGGTTCGGAAAGTTTAATTTCCTCGGCATCAACTGCCAGCTCAAATACGCGATTGTAGAAAGTTTTGGCAGGAATTATATACCCGTCAACTTTTTTTTTTCTCCATCAAAAGTAATGGAGGCCAATTGCATCAGGCAGAGCTCTACCAGCAGTCGCTGATTCTGACTTACTTTGTACTTTAAATCGCAGTCGTTCGCCAGATCGATAGCTTTAAGTAAAAATTCGGGACTGGCTTTTTGTGCTTGAGCACCGTAAAGTCGCTGCGCTTGCTCGCCGGCTTCTAGAAGTGAGAGTGTCGATGGTGTTTTGGCGACCAACAAATCGCGGAAGTGCGAGGCGAGTCCGGAAATAAAATGATGACCGTCAAAGCCACGCGACAAAATTTCATTGTACGCAATTAGTAATTCCGGAATATTGTTCTGAAGAATCAGTTCAGTGATGTTGATGTACGTTTCGTAATCCAGTACATTGAGGTTTTCAGTAACCGCCTGACGCGTCAGATTAGAACCGCAATAAGAAACCACCCTGTCAAAAATGGAAAGGGCATCACGCATGGCTCCATCGGCTTTTTGCGCAATAATGTGCAGCGCATCATCCTCGAAATTTACGCCCTGACTTCGCGCAACTTCTGCCAAATGATCCTTGGCGTCTTTAACCGTGATCCGCTTGAAATCAAAAATCTGGCAACGCGACAAGATGGTCGGGATGATTTTGTGTTTTTCGGTAGTAGCAAGAATGAAAATAGCGTGGCGCGGTGGTTCTTCGAGCGTTTTTAGAAATGCATTAAAGGCCGCCGTGGTGAGCATGTGCACCTCGTCGATGATGTACACTTTAAACTGACCGGTTTGCGGGGGAATGCGAACCTGATCAATCAGGCTTCTGATGTCGTCTACGGAATTATTGGATGCGGCATCAAGTTCAAAAACGTTAAACGCGAAATCTTCAGTGGGATCGTCGTAGCCGGGCTGATTGATTTTTCGTGCCAGAATTCGGGCACAAGTGGTTTTTCCCACACCGCGCGGTCCGGTGAAAAGCAATGCCTGCGCCAAATGGTTGTTCTCAATCGCGTTTAGCAAAGTGTTAGTAATGGCCTGCTGTCCGACAACGTCCTTGAAGGTTTGCGGTCTGTACTTGCGCGCCGATACAACAAATTGCTCCATGTGCTATAAAGTTGCACAAATATAGTAATGCGATGCCAACATCGCGGAGGGTACAGAACGTATTTATCAACAGTTCACCTCTGCGATTTTTTCTGCCTCCAGGAGGCGTACCAAAGCCTCTTCGTCGGGAGTCAGGCTGTTGTCGGCAATGTCGGCCCGGATGTCGTACCGATCAATTCTGCCGGCTTCGTAGGTGACGATTACCGTAGGATCAATATAGTATTTGCGACAGACGGTACGTGTGTTGCCCAGCTTTTTTGCCACATTGTCAATTACAGTGGCGATTTTTCTTTTGCATTCAGCGTCAGATACGAAACTTCCGGCTTCCCGAAAACCGCACAGGGCATGAACGCTTCCTGCCCATGCCCTGAAATCCTTGGCTGTAAACTCTTCGCCGGCGACGGATTTCAGATACTGATTGACATCGGCTGAACCGATAGTGCAGCGGTTGCCGTCATCGTCGATGTACTGAAAAAGTTCCTGACCGGGAAGATCGCGGCAACGTTTTACTAGTTGTGCCAATCGTTTGCTTTGCAATTGCACCTGATGTCTTACGCCTTTTTTTCCGATGAAGTCGAATGTAATGCTACTGCTATTATTGATTTTCACGTGCTTATCCCGCAAGGTGGTCAGGCCGAAAGATCCGTAAAGTTTTTTGTAGGCATCATTTCCGACCCGGATGTGCGTCAGCTCGATGAGTTTTACTGCCAAGGCCACCACTTTCTCGTACGGAAGTCCTTTTCGTGCCAGATCGCGATCGACAGCTGCTCTTATCTGCGGCAGGGCAACAGCAAAGCGTCGCAACCGGAAAAACTTGGCTTGATTGCGGATTTTATTCCACTGGTGGTGATAGCGGTATTGCTTGCGGCCGCGGGCGTCCGTTCCGGTAACCTGCAGGTGGCCGTTATCGAAAGGGCATATCCATACATTCTCCCAGGCCGGCGGAATGACGAGCTTTTCGATCCGCTGAAGAATTTCAGGGTCTACGACTTTCTTTTGGTGTTCGTCTACATAGTAAAAGCCTTTACCGCGGCGTTTCCGGTAAAAGCCTTTTCCATAGCCGGCAGTATAACGTAGTCCGACGGACCGTGCTGTGACTTTCGGATCGCGGCCAATTTTTTCGAGGCGTGCGCGCAGTCGGCTCATTTACTGCTCTCGTCCTTTAATGCTCAGATCGTGGAGAATTCGTGCGGCCTGGCTGTCGGCATACGTTTCATGGCCGGCGACAAACACGCCCTTTTCGCCGGAGTGCGACTGAATTCCGTAGACGGTAGCCTCATCTCCGGGATCAGTTTGTCCTTCGTAACGGTAAATATGCACGATTTGAAAGTCGGCATTGTCCCGAACGATACGGTCCTCCTGTAAATTAAAATCTACAGTAAAGCCTTTGTTTTTAAGTTCTTCAAGCGCCTTTGAAACGGTGGCGTAATGATACATCTGGTGGTCCATGGTGTTGTAATTAAGTTGGATTTTGCTTTCTCTTAAAGTTACGTGATTTGAAAAGGTCGGGATAATAACGGAATGTTAATGTCCACCGCTGCGTTAGGGATGGGAGTGATACTTCCGGCGGAGCGGAGCGGAGCCGGAAGTTTAGCGGACAGCCCGGCGGCAACCGGATGTGGTGCTATGGCAGAACTTAATTTGCCGCAACGCCCAAATCGCAAAAAAATCATTGAGAAAGAAGCATTACCTTTGCACCGCAGGCCGCCTTATCGCTGCTCGAAAGAGTAGAGGAAAGTCCGGACACCACAGGGAAGCATAGCGGGTAACGCCCGTCGGTTTGGGTTCGTTTGGATCGAAATCAGGACAAGTGCAACAGAAAGGATGTACAGGTAATGCTGTAGTGAAATCAGGTAAACTCTATGCGGTGAAATTTCATGTAAATCAGCGTTTGAGGGCGTCCCGTCCGAGCTGAAGGGTAGAAAGATAGAGCCGTCGGGTAACTGCCGGCCCAGATAAATGATAAGGCCCCTGACCAAAAGGGGGACAGAATCCGGCTTACAGGCCTGCTTTTTTTAATCTTCATCGTCCGTTTCCTCTTCCGGGAATTCGAAAAAACTGAATACTGAACCGCCGTAATTTTTTCGGTAGGAGAAGTGCGGCGCCTCGTCGAGACTTGTATGTTTGGAATGCTCCACTACCAATAGTCCGTCGGGTTCGAGTAATCCGCGATCGAAAATCAGGTGCACTAATTTGTGCAGACGGTGTTCTTCCATCTGGTAAGGTGGATCTGCAAAAATCACGTCGAAACTCCCGCTTGCCTTTTCCAGAAAGGTAAAGACATTTATTTTTTGGGCGATGAGATCGAAACCGAATTCTTCTGCCGTTTTTTTGATGAATTTAATGCAGCCGAAATCTTCGTCGATGCTCACGATAGGTCCGGCACCGCGGGAGGCGAATTCGTAACTGATATTGCCGGTTCCCGAAAAGAGATCGAGTACGCGCAAGCCGTTAAAATCAAACGTATTGTTGAGGATATTGAACAGCGACTCCTTGCTCATGTCGGTGGTTGGGCGCACCGGCAAATTTTTCGGTGGGCTGATTTTTCGCCCTTTAAATTTTCCTGAAATGATTCTCATACAGGTAGCAGAACGAAATGCCGCCGGTTTTCTTGTTCGGTGCGACCGTTAAAATCAGACAACTCGCGCATGTCGAGCATCGAAACGTAGCGGACGTATTTGTAGGCGATGGCGTAAAAGTCGCTTTGTTCTTCCACATTGCCCAGCAGGTGCAGTGCGAAGGTTTCCGGGTTTAGCCGGAGCTGTTCTGCCGCAAACAGCAGGTAGTATAGAAAATCTTCTTTTGCGCGGTATTCGAAGGTATTAAAAAGCAGCAATTTTTGATTCTGTACGACAATCAGCTGGAAGTATTTTTGTCCGAAATGAGCATACACCTGCAACTCTTCAACGTTTTTTGATCGGTTGAGCAAACGCTCTACCAGCACGGACGCCATGCTTTTGTAAGTGAACGGCCCGTATTGGTCGATCAGAAAATTATTCAGGTTAACATACGGAATGTACACATTGCACATGTCATAGCCGGGAATTTCATCGAATGCGAAAAAGTCTGTTTCAAAAACCTGCGTATTGTACTGAAGGTAACTTCCGAGGTACTCTTCGTCAAACAGCGGTTTCGGGACAAAGGTGGTGAGATTGTTATCGTGTAAGACCAGTACGTCGTCGAATTTTTGCTTCAATTCAGGCGTTTCGGCGAAAGCTTTTTGGTACAATTCTTCTACGGGTGACTTGTCATTTGCCGGAAATGTTATTTCGGACAAAACGTCAAAGCGGTTGGAAAGCGTGTCGAGGCATCCGTAGCTAAAACCTGTCGGAGCTACGCGGAGGTGCAATTTTTTGTACGATTTACTAGTGATGTCTGTTGCCGATGTCATGACGCCGACAAACTTAACATTTTTATTCGAAGTAGCCGCATTTTCCCCGTGGGGTAAAGTATCTTTGGCGGGATGAATCCTTCTGAATTTTACCAACTTTTAAAAAGTCGTTTTCCATTTGCTCCGACGTTAAAGCAAGATGCTTTTTTTCAGATGATCTCACGGTACATCCTGTCGGAAGAATCGGATGCTGTGTTTGTACTGAAAGGTTTTGCGGGAACAGGAAAAACCACAGTGGTTTCGACGCTGGTAAATAACCTTTCTAATATTAAACGGAAGTATGTGTTGCTGGCACCTACAGGAAGAGCGGCAAAAGTAATTGCTAATTACTCGGGCAAGCCGGCGTTTACCATTCACAAAAAAATTTATTTTCCCAAAAAATTGTCGGGCGGTGCAACGGGTTTTACGATGGCTCCGAATAAACATCGCGATACGGTTTTTTTTGTAGACGAGGCGTCGATGATTTCCGATGCATCGTCAGACGGACAGCAGTATGAAAACGGTTCGCTGCTCGACGATCTGATCTATTACGTTTACTCCGGACACAATTGCAAGTTAATTTTATTGGGTGACAGCGCGCAGCTTCCGCCTGTGAATCTGGAGGTAAGCCCCGCATTAGCTGTGGACGTTCTGGCGGCGCGGTATGATTTTAAAGTGTACGCGATTGAGTTTGATGAAGTCATGCGGCAGGCTGAGGGGTCCGGAATTTTGTCCAATGCTACGCAATTACGGGAGTCGCTTGCCGACGAAGTTATCGGCGGACCCAAATTTTCTGTAGAACGGTTTCCGGACATCGTGCGCCTGCAGGACGGCTACGATATTCAGGATGCCATTCACACGGCTTACAGTAAATATTCCATTGAGGATACTGCATTCATTGTCCGATCAAACAAGCGCGCCAACCAGTACAACCAACAGATTCGCGCACGCATTTTGGATCGCGATAGCGAATTGTCGGCCGGAGATTACCTGATGGTTGTGAAGAACAATTACTTTTGGATGAAGGAGTCGGCGCATACAGATTTTATAGCGAATGGGGATATCATTGAAGTTCTTGAAATTTATCGCTATCACGATTTGTACGGGTTTCGGTTTGCGCGCGTTAAGATCAGGCTGATCGATTACCCGGATCAGGCGCCTTTTGAAACGGTTTTGTTATTAAATACTCTAACGAGTGAATCCCCTGCGTTGTCGTATGAGGAATCGAATCGGCTGTATCAGGAAGTCTTGCAGGATTACAGCCATGAACGCACTAAGTACAGGCAGTTGCAGAAAGTCAGAGCGAATGAATACTACAATGCGCTACAGGTGAAATTCTCTTATGCCATGACGTGTCATAAAGCGCAGGGCGGACAGTGGAATACGGTTTTTATTGAGCAGCCATACCTGCCGAACGGCCCATCGCGGGATTATTTGCGTTGGCTGTATACCGCCGTAACGCGTGCACGTGAAAAACTTTATTTGATCGGTTTTCAGGATGACGCTTTCGGCTGACACTTCAATTATCTTTACACCATGAAATCTATTGCTGTTATTCCCGCGCGCTATGCGTCAACGCGCTTTCATGCCAAATTGTTACAGGATCTTGGCGGTAAACCCGTAATTCTGCGCACTTATGAAAACACGCTGCAAACCGGGCTGTTCGATGATGTAATGGTGGTTACGGACAGCACCGAAATTGCGGACGTGATTTCCGGGGCAGGAGGGAAGACAATGATGAGCCGGCGGCATCATGAATCCGGTAGCGACCGTATTGCGGAAGCCGCTGCCGATTTAGACGTAGACGTGATTGTCAACGTTCAGGGCGACGAGCCGTTTATGTCGTACCAGCCGCTCGCCGATCTTTTGGAAGTTTTTAAAAATGATGTTGCGCAGTCTGTTGATCTTGCGTCGCTGATGCGACCCATCACTTCGATGGAGGATATTTTGAATCCGAATTGCGTAAAAGTAGTGACTGACCAGAATCATTTTGCTCTATATTTTTCCCGCTCTCCGATTCCGCATCCGCGCGAGGTAGACGCCGGAAAATGGTTCCAGCACATTGGAGTTTATGCTTTTCGGAAGAATGCAATTATGGAGTTTGCCACCTGGCCCGTGAGTATGCTCGAAGCTACAGAAAAGCTGGAACAATTACGCTATCTGGAACGCGGTAAGAGGATAAAGATGGTGCAAACTGATCATGTTGCTGTCGGGATTGACACGCCCGAAGATCTTGAAAAAGCGCGGAAATTGCTTTAGTTATTTGTCTTTGTATAGAAAATAATACGCTTCGACATTATCGAGAAATGCCCCGTCGAAGCCTGCATCCACAATGCGTTTGATGTATGAAGTATCATTTCCGAAAATGATGCTTTGCCACTCCGGGCTCCAGTACTGTACCCAAAATTCGCCGTCATATCCTTCGTAGGGTTTGGCAATCCATTTTGGATCGCCGAGTTCCCAAAGTGGCCGCCAATAGTATCGCCACTTTTCTGCTGCTCCAATGTTCACGTACGCAATTACAAGCCGCTTTCCTCCGTTGGCCTTCGTCTTTAACCGTTCGAGTTCGGCTGGTGTGTAAGGCTTGTTGGCGTAATGAAACAGATCGATGGTGATCAGATCAAAATTGGTTTTAGAAAGTTCTTCCAGCAGGTTCTCCCTACTTGAAAATTTTGAGGTGTTGATGAGATAAAGGTAGTTTCGAACTTGGGAGAGACTGGTAATGTTGTCGGCATTCTCGTTCCGGATGGGCGGAATAAGTTGGTAATGATAATTTTCAGCGGATCGCGGGTAACACAAAAAGTTGCGCTTTTCACACTGGTCGATGGCATCCGCAATAGCACTATCGTTCTTGATAAATTCTGCCGCGATCACGGGTTTATGTGCCCGGAGTTTTTCAAGAAGATTAATCCTGTAGGTGTCCGGTTTATATTCTCCGTTGTAAAACAATTCCTCTACAGCGAAGGCGTCGATGGCATCCAGATAGGCTTTGGCAAATCCTTTTCCGGTGTCCGCATTTACGTAGCCAAGCTCGGCGCCGTTCTGCGGAATTATGACAAAGCCAGGCTTGAGTGATCTCGCATAGTTGGATATTCCAATGACGAAATCCTGCATTTTTTCGGCCGGCGTTTTCTTTTTAGGCAACATGGTATTGGAGCAGGCAATGACCCCAAAACAAGTAATCACCACTAATGCGATTACTGCCTTGAGAAGCATCTTGTTTGGAATGACTGCTTTCATTTTTACCTAAATGTACAAAAACGTACCGTTACCGCAACGAGGCGTTTAATTCCGTTTGCAGGTTGGCGAGTAATTTCGCCATCAGTTTATCGATCTGCTGGTCGGTTAGGGTTTTGGATGCATCCTGAAGCGTGAAGCTTACCGCATAGGATTTTTTACCGGCCGGCAGATTTGCACCTTGGTACACATCAAATAAATTAATGTTTTTCAGGAGTGTTTTTTCTGTTTGCCGCGCTACTTTATAAATCGATTCAAATGAAACATTTTCGTCAACCAGAAGAGCAAGGTCACGGCGCACTTCCGGGAATTTCGGAATTTCCGCAAATTTTAAGCGGACAGAAAGTAATTTTAAAAGGACTTCCCAATTAAAATCCGCATAGAAAACTTCCTGTTTGATATCGAAATGTTTAAGTATCGCTTTTTTGACCAATCCGAATTCCACAACGGTTGTATCGCCGACAACCAAGCCTATGCCTTCGCTGAAAACATCTGATGTGCAGGGGATGGTTTGCCATTTCTCCATCCCGAGGCGTGCGAGTAGGGCGGTAACGTAACCTTTAAAAAGGAAAAAATCGGTTGGTTGTGTGGCGGAAGTCCACGTTTCGCTGCGGCGGCTACCGGTTAGAAACAAAGACAAATGCTTGCGCTCGGTAAATTCGCCTGCTATTTTGTGATAGGTTTTGCCGAACTCGAACAGTTTTATGTCGGAATTTCTGCGATTGATGTTGTAGGCCAACGCTTCGAGTCCGCTGAATAGCATCGTTTGCCGCATGGTGGCCAGATCGGCGCTTAGCGGGTTGAGCATGGCAACGGTTTCTTCGGCAGGTAATTGCGCGGAAAGTTGATTTGGTTCCGGCGAAGTCAGCGAATTGGCCATCATCTCACAGAAGCCCAGTGAGGTGAGCTGACTTCCGATAATGTTCTGTACCTTGTAATCTTCGGTTCGTGGCGAATTGGCCAGCGTGGCATTAAACTTTTTGCTGAAGTTGATATTGTTGTAACCGTAAACGCGCAGGATTTCCTCGATTACGTCGATATCACGGTCGACATCAACGCGGTATGCAGGTACAATCAGACCCAGGCCGGCGTCGGACTGACTCTGCACTTTGATATCGAGCGATGCGAGTATTTTTTTAATGGTTTCTTTTGGCAAATCCTGACCAATGATTCGGGCAACTTTGGCGTAGTTGAGGAACACGGTATGATCTTCTATTTTGCGTGGATAAAGGTCGATAAGGTCGGAGGTCACTTCGCCGCCAGCCACTTCAAGAATCAGCAGCGCCGCGCGCTTCAGCGCATAGTCTGTAATGGCGGGATCGATGCCGCGTTCGAAGCGGAAAGAGGCATCGGTGCTGAGTCCGTGCCGCTTTGCCGTCTTGCGGATGCACACCGGATTGAAGTATGCGCTTTCCAGAAAAACAGCTTGTGTTTTTTCGGTTACTCCTGAGTTTTTACCGCCAAAAACACCGGCGAGGCAAAGCGGACCTTTATCGTCTGCGATTACGATGTCTTCCTCGTGAAGTGTGCGCTCCACATCGTCCAGCGTGATCAACTTGCTGCCGGCTGCGGCTGCTTTTACTACAACCTTTCCGCTGATTGTAGCAGCGTCAAATGCATGCAGCGGCTGACCGAGTTCGTGCAGAACGAAGTTGGTAACATCGACGATATTGTTTTTAGGCGTTACACCGATAGCTTTCAGTCGGTGTTGCAGCCATTCCGGAGACGGACCGACCTTTACGCCTGAAATCGTCAGTGCGCAGTACCGCGGCGCCAGTTTGGAATCTTTAACGTCGACGTCGATTTTAAGGGTGCGTTTATCTACCTTAAACTTGGTTACCGGAGGGGTTATGAGTTCGACGTGTTCGCCTTTTTGCAACAATCCGGCGCGTAAATCGCGCGCAACGCCAAAATGACTCATCGCGTCGGACCTGTTGGGTGTGAGACCGATCTCGAAAATTTCGTCGTTTTCTATTTTAAAAACGTTTGCAACGGGGGTTCCGGGTTTAAGTGCCGAATCGAGCACCATGATTCCGTCGTGGCTGGTACCCAGACCCAGTTCGTCTTCGGCGCAGATCATGCCGTGGCTTTCGATGTCGCGGATTTTTCCTTTGCCGATCCGCAGCGGTTGCTCTCCACCGTACAGCGTGGTCCCAACCAGTGCAACAGGCACTTTCTGACCTTCGGCAATATTCTGCGCCCCGCATACAATCTGAAGCGGCGCCTCAGCGCCGACATCGACGGTGGTGACCTTCAATCGATCTGCATTGGGGTGTTTGATACACGTCAGCACATGTCCTACAACTACACCTTCGAGTCCGCCGCGGACGGATTGGTACTTTTCGATGACTTCCACTTCGAGGCCGAGGTCGGTTAAGATGGCACCTGTATCAGCAGCATTTCTGTCGAGTTTAATGAATTGTTTCAGCCAGTTGTAAGAAATTTTCATGTGTTCGTTTTGAATCGGGTGCAAAGATACTAATTAAGGCCTAATCGGGGCAGAGAGCCTTTTAAATCGGCGTAAGATTTTTTGGAAACGAAAACACTTCAGCCCGGATTGAAACGGCATTTTGTGCAGGCCGCAGCCTTGCATTTTACAGCGTATGCGTGCGACCACCGGAAGCGCGCAGACGATGATTAAATGCGGTTGCGGGCCAGCAAAATACAGTGGAAAGCCGGATTAGCTGCCTGACCTTTATGACTTCAGATTGAGATTGCCGGCAAGTTCGCGTAATTCGATTTCAGAAATCTTGGCCTGAAACAACGCATTGGCGTAGCGGACGCGGGCATTTACGTAGTTGAGTTGTGCGGTGCGAAGTTCGAAAGGGGTGATGGTACCGATTCGGAATTTGTCGTTGGTGATATCGAAATTCTGCCGTGCAAGCGATTGGTTTTTTTCTTCCACGTCAATCAGACTCAGGTTTGTGAGGTAACTCTGGTAGGCGATGGCCAGTTGGGATTGCAATTGTTGCGTTTGCCGCTCGATGGTGACGCCGGCGTTTTCTACCTGGAGCCGCGCAATTTTTTCGTTGCGATTTTGCAGAAATCCGTTAAAAATATTGAGTGAGGCGGAAAATCCGTAGCTGAATCCGCGCTCGTATCCTTCGGCGATGAATCCGAGGCTGTTTTTAATTTCGGTGAAGACGTAGCCGCTGTTGACGTTGATCTGCGGATAACGGTTAGCGCGTACCTGTTTAAGGTTGAGTTCGGCTATCCGACGGTTGATGATTTGCGCCTGTAGTTGCGGGTTTTGCTTTTCGGCAAGCGTCATCAGCTCAGGCAAGCGCAGTGTTTTGTCGATTTCAGCTTTGTCCGATACGCGAAAAGTGGTGGTGACCTCGCGTGCAAGTAGTTCGTTAAGTCGGATTTTGGTAGTCGCGAGCAGTTCCTGTTGGCGCAGCAAATTGGTTTGGTCGGTGTTCAGGTCGACCTGAGCATTGAGAACTTCGAGACGGGATGCTTTTCCGATGCTGAATCGGTTTTGCGCCAGGGTGAGTCGCTGGTTGGAATACACCATGGCGCTGTCAAAAGCGGTGAGCTGCTGTTGTTGCTGAACGACGTCGTAATAGGTGGCAAGAACGTCGCTTACGCGGGTGAGGACCATCTGCTGAAGTTCGGCTTCGCCCAGCTTTTCGATTTGTTTGAGTTGCTGATTGCGCGCAAACATGCGGAATCCGTCGAAAACGGTCCAATTGAGCGCCACGCCATAGGTGAGCCGGTTATTGCGCGCATTGTCGAGCCCGACCCGTGAGCCGTCGGCGCGGATTTGCGACGTTGTAGAAATATTATTATCATCGAGGACGTTCGCGTCGAGGCGGGGTAAGAACCCGGCATTGGCGAGAGTGGCATTCTGCTGATCGATTTGCAGTTCGTTGGCTGCGATTCGGATGTCATAATTATTTTCAAGCGCGATGGCGATGGCCTGCTCTACGGTGAGCAGTTCCTGTGCATGGCTTGCGGTAAGGCAGAAGAGTAAAAGGGTTATGAGTTTAAGCTTCATTCGGAACCGTCTTTTCATAATTATCAATTTCATCCAGTTCGACACGTTTGCGTTTTTCCCGCGACCACATCAGGTAAATCGCCGGAATTACAAATAAGGTGAGAATGAGGGAAAACATAGTACCGCCAACAATGACCACGCCCATTCCGATGCGGCTTGTAGAAGCAGCTCCGAGGGAAAGCGCGATGGGAAGGGCTCCGAGTGCAATCGCGAGTGAAGTCATCAGAATCGGTCGCAGACGAGATTCGGAAGCTTCAATGATGGCGTCGAATTTTGATTTGCCTTCTTCGCGCAGTTGGTTGGCGAATTCGACAATGAGAATTCCGTTTTTGGTAACAAGTCCAATGAGCATGATGGTTCCGATCTGGCTAAAAATGTTCCAGGTCTGATCAAACAGCCACAGTGAAAAAAGAGCGCCTGCGACGGCCATGGGCACGGTCAGGATGATGATGAGCGGGTCGATAAAACTTTCAAATTGTGCCGCGAGAATGAGAAATATCAGCAGTAAAGCCAAACCGAAAGCGAATGCCGTATTGGAGTTGCTTTCTGCAAAATCGCGTGATTCGCCACCCAGATCGGTAGTGAACGTGTCATCCAAAACTTTTTCGCGGATCCGCTCCATGGCATCGATGCCGTCGCTGATGGATTTGCCCGGTGCGAGTCCGGCGGATACAGTGGCCGACATGTAGCGGTTGTTGTGGTACAACTGTGGCGGACTGCTTTGCTCGTCGATGCTTACCACATTGTCGAGCTGGATGAGCTCGCCGCGGTTATTTTTGACGAACATGGACGTCAGATCCAGCGGCGCATTGCGATCTTTCTTGTCGAACTGCCCGATTACCTGATACTGTTTTCCATTCATCATGAAATAGCCAAAGCGTTGGCCACTTAAGGAAAGTTGAAGCGTTTGCGCTACGTCGCGGACGGAAACACCAAGACTTTGCGCTTTTTCCCTGTCGATAGACACATAGATTTCGGGCTTGTTAAACTTCAGGTTGACATCACTTGTGGAAAACGTCGGGTCCTGACTTACGGCTTCCATAAACTGCGGGATTTTTTCCTGCAGACTTTCAAAGTTCTGCGCCTGAATGATGTATTGTATCGGTAAACCACCGCGTCGGTTTACGGCGATGGTGGGTTGCTCGGAGACGTTGACCTTAGCTGCGGAGAAACTGCGGGTGATGCCGGACAGTTGCGCCGCGATTTCCGACTGTGTTCTTTCGCGCTCACCCGGTTCTTTTAATGCCAATCGAACCCATCCGCTGTTCACTGAAGATGCGCCCCAGCCGGGAGAGGTAATGACAAGTGCAATTTTTTTCTCGGGTATCGAATCGTCGACCACCTGACTTAGCTGCTGCATGAAGGTATCCATATATTCATACGAAGCCCCTTCAGGAGCAGAAACACTAAGCGACAACATGGAGCGGTCGTCGTACGGAGCGGTCTCTTTTTTAAGAATGGAAAAGAATAATGCGATTAAGCCAAAGCATGCTGCCAATATCGGAAAGCTGATCCATTTTTTGCGCATGAAAGCGGACAGAGACGATGCGTAACCTTTATTGAGTTTTACGAAGTATTTCTCACTCCATACATAAAACTTACTTTGCTTCTGCACTCCGGCTTTCATCAGGTAGGCGTTGAGCATGGGCGTAAGTGTGAGCGATACGAAAGCAGAGGTCAGCACGGCGGCGGCGATCACGACACCAAACTCGCGGAAAAGTCTGCCCACAAATCCCTCGAGAAAGATTACGGGTAGAAATACAGCAGCCAGCGTGATGGAGATGGAAATCACAGCGAAGAAAATCTCATTAGACCCTTTTACAGCCGCTTCGAAGGGCGTCATACCTTCTTCCACCTTTTTATAAATGTTCTCCGTAACCACAATTCCGTCGTCGACGACGAGTCCGGTAGCCAGTACGATGGCGAGCAGTGTGAGGACGTTGATTGAAAAACCGAGCATCCACATAATGAGAAAAGTGAAAATGAGGGATACCGGGATATCAATCAGCGGCCGGAATGCAATCGACCAGTTGCGGAAAAAAGCGTAGATAATTAAAACCACGAGCACGATGGAAATCAGAAGTGTTTCGGCAACTTCTGTGACGGCTTTTTTTACAAATACCGTATTATCGAGCGCGATGTTTAGCGAAATATCTGCCGGCAGATCTTTTTTAAACTGATCGTACTGTTTATAGAAAGCATCGGCAATTTCGAGGTAATTGGTTCCGGGCTGCGGGATTATCGCGAGGCCGACCATGGTAACTCCCGAGCTCGATAACCGCGTTTCCAGATTTTCTGCTTCAAGAGAGGCTTTGCCTACATCGCTCAGGCGAACGATTTTATCCCCTTCAGAACGAATGATGATATTATTGAACTGCTCCTCGGTGGATAGATTTCCTAGTGTTTTTACGGTTAACTCAGTCGCAGCACCGGTTAATTTTCCGGAGGGTAATTCGACGTTCTGCGCTTCGAGCGCCTGACGTACATCGGCGACGGTAATGCCATAAGAAGTAAGTCGGATCGGATCAATCCAAAGTCGCATTGCATAACGGCGTTGCCCCCAGATTTGCACACTGCTCACGCCGGGAATGGTTTGCAGTCGTTCCGCGATGACATTTTCGGCATAGTCGGATAGCTCAAGCACGTTTTTCGTGTCCGACTGCACGGTCATCGAAATAATAGCTTCTGAATCGGCATCAGCTTTCGATACTACGGGTGGAGCATCGATATCCTGAGGTAGTTGTCGCACGGCCTGTGATACTTTATCCCGCACATCGTTCGCAGCTTCCTCAAGATTCTTATCGAGATTGAATTCGATGGTGATATTGCTGGAACCCTGATTTGAGGAAGAGGTGATGTTCCGTATGCCGTCGATGGCATTGATGGCTTTTTCGAGCGGCTCGGTAATCTGCGACTCAATGATATCCGCATTGGCGCCGGTGTAGTTGGTACGAACGGATATTTGCGCCGGATCGATCGAAGGAAATTCGCGAACGCCAAGGTAGAAAAAGCCAATCATCCCGAAAAGAATCAGCAGCACGTTGAGCACGATGGTCAGGACGGGTCTTTTTATGCTTAGTGTGGATAAGCTCATTTCTACTTAATATTCACGATTACGGGAGCGTTGTTTTTTAACGACATGACGCCGGTGGTCAGTAGCGTATCGCCTGCTTTTAAACCGGACACTACCAAAATTTCCTTGTCTGTTCGGGAACCGGTTTCGATAATAACCTCTTTAGCCACCCCGTTTCGGGCGACAAATACCTTCTTCCCATTTTGAATGGGGATCAGCGCCTGGCTTGGCACCATGATGGCATCTTTAATCTTCTCAAGAGGCAACATTACATTGGCGAACGTTCCGGGAATCAGTGAGCCTTCGGGATTTTCGGCCATCGCGCGCAGTCTCAACGTGCGTGTGGCTACTTCGAGCTGGGGTTCGATCGCGTAGATTTTCGCAGTGTATTTTTTCGGATCACCCGCTACGCTAAACGAAAGGCTGCTGCCGTTTTTCATCTGTCCTGCATACTTTTCGGGAATCGAAAAGGTAAGTTTGACCTGTGAGCTGTTAACCAATGTGGCAATCGGCGTTTGAGGAGTAACAAAAGTTCCTTTTGAAATGGAACGCAGCCCGATCCGGCCTGAAAACGGTGCGCGCACAGAGGTTTTGGCAATTTGGGCCGTGATGAGTTGCGATTCGGATTGCGCCTGACGCAATGCGGCCAGTGACATGTCATATTCTTCCTGACTGATGGCTTCCTTTTGGAGGAGCAGTTTGGCACGGCGTTCATTTTCGGCGGCGAGTCCCTGCGCCGTTTTCGCTTTAGCCAATTGCGCCCGCAGCTCGGCGTCATTTACTTTAAGCAAGAGCTGGCCCCGTGCTACCTGAGCGCCTTCATTAAAGTTGATACTTTCTACCACGCCCGAAACCTCGCTGCGAATTTCGACCTGCTCATTGGGTTCAATGGATCCTGATAAATTAAGATTATCTGCAAATTCGCGAGGCGCCAGAACAATTCCATCAACTTTTCCGGGCATTTTCCCCTTGCCGCCTTTGGATTCAGATTCGTCGGTGCTATTTTCTGTGATTCTGTAAAAAATAAATGCGGCAAGTCCCGCAATTAAAAGGAGGTAAATTATGCTTTTAAATTTCATTTAGCTGATTCGAAAATACGGGCAAAAGTACGATTTTGGCGGGGGAGCAGGGGTCGACTTTAAGTTTATTTAACAATCGAATTTAAGAGATAAGATTCCAGATTCCTTTGGTTTGTGACAAGGCCGCGAAGGCTTTCCGAAGGTTTTCGTGTTCGGGTCGGGCAAGTGCCGGATCCGAATGCAAAATAGTCTGCGCCTGTTGCCGCGCCATCGCAAGAATATCGCGATCAGCCACCAAATCGGCAATCCGGAGATTCAGCACACCGCTTTGCTGCGTGCCCATTAAGTCGCCGGGGCCGCGCAACTTCAGGTCGACTTCCGCTATTTCGAAACCATCGTTGGTACGGCACATTGTTTCGAGGCGCACTTTGGTATCGTTACTTAGTTTATGACCCGTCATTAAAATACAGTAGCTCTGATCTGCGCCACGACCTACGCGGCCCCGCAGCTGATGAAGTTGCGAGAGTCCGAACCGCTCTGCGCTTTCAATCACCATCACACTGGCATTAGGGACGTTAACACCCACTTCGATAACTGTGGTTGCCACCATAATATTGGTTTTCCCTTCCGCAAAACGTTTCATTTCCGAATCTTTATCGGCGGGTTTCATTTTGCCGTGGACGATGGACACAGAATATTTTGGAAGCGGAAAATCGCGCGAAATGCTTTCAAACCCATCCATTAAATCCTTGTAGTCCATTTTTTCGCTTTCCTGAATCAACGGATAAACAATGTAGACCTGACGGCCTTTGGCAATTTCATCTCTGAGAAATTTCCACACGACGAGACGGTGATTGTCAAACCGGTGAACCGTTTGAATCGGTTTACGACCGGGAGGGAGCTCATCGATGACTGAAATGTCGAGATCCCCGTAAAGGCTCATTGCCAGCGTGCGCGGAATGGGGGTGGCGGTCATGACAAGAATGTGTGGCGGTATGGTGTTCTTTTTCCAAAGTCGGCTGCGTTGTTCTACTCCAAACCTGTGCTGTTCGTCGATGATCGCGAGACCAAGGTTCTGAAACTGTACTTTTTCTTCCAGCAACGCATGGGTGCCGATGATGATTTGAAGTGAGCCATTTTCGAGGTTTTCATGAATTATCTTTCGTTCGGTTTGTTTGGTAGAACCGGTGAGTAAGCTTACGCGAATGCCTACTTTTTGCGCTAATTCAGTAATTCCTTCAAAGTGTTGGTTGGCCAGAATTTCCGTCGGTGCCATCAGACAGGCCTGATACCCATTGTCGATAGCCATCAGCATGGTCATAAATGCAACAATTGTTTTTCCGGAACCCACATCGCCCTGAAGCAGGCGGTTCATCTGGACGGGCTTTGCTAAATCAGCCCTGATTTCCTTGAGTACGCGTTTTTGTGCGCCGGTAAGGGGAAAGGGCAGGTGAAGCTGGTAAAAATCGTTGAAAAAATGCCCGACCCGCTCGAAAATATGACCTTTGATTTTCTGCTTTCGAATCAGGTTTTTGGAAATCAACATTAGTTGTATAAAGAACAATTCTTCAAACTTAAGTCGAAAACGTGCCTTCGCTAACAATTCTGCACTTTTGGGAAAATGAATGTTGAAAAGCGCAGCATTTTTCGGAATTAGTTGTAGCTCGTTCAGCATATTCGGGGGCAGTGTTTCTTCAAATCGCGCCTGCGTTTCGAGGAAAAGTTGCTGCATCATTCGCGCCACGACACGATTAGAAATACCGCGATTCTGAAGTTTCTCCGTTGACGGATAAACTGCCTGAAGCGCCGTTCGCAAATTTTGCTGATGATCTGCCAGAAGTTCCATTTCAGGATGAGGCATGGTAAAGGCTCCGTTGAAGTGGTTACACTTGCCGAAAACAACCATGGGTTGGCCGAGCTTTATCGACTCCTGAATCCACTTAAATCCTTGAAACCACACCAGTTCCATTTCGCCGGTTTCATCCCGGAAGGTCGCAACCAGGCGTTTGCCACGCTTCTTTTCGACGGTTCGCAGATGTACAATTTTGCCTATTATTTGAACCTCAGCGCCTGAATCCTGCAACGCGTTGATTTTATGATACTGCGTTCGGTCGATGTATCGGTAGGGAAAAAAGTTTAGAAAATCCGCGTACGTCCGGATTCCTAATTCCGTGCGGAGAAGTTCGGCTCTCGCAGGACCAACTCCCTTAAGATGTTCAATCGCGTTCTGAAGCATATAGTTAAAACACCGGAAGCGAAGATACTTTGATTTTCGGTTATGGCGGTACGGCTTTACCGTAATTCCTACCTTTGGACATCAATTTAACGACAATGAGATATTGTGCTCTTCTCCTGATATGGTCGGTGTTCGCGCGTGGGCAACAACATCCGGCGGTTGATTTCACCAAACTTCAAGCGACGGTAGAGATAAATTCTACAACCCGCTCATTAACAGGTGAAGTACGTTATGATTTCTTAGTGAACGCGAAGACTGATACGATTACTATCGACGCGATTAATATGATTTTTTCAGATATAGCCATCAACGGGCGTCCCGCGGGCAGTAAAGTCACGTCCCGTGCCTTGAAATTATTCAGCGGATATCGACGGGGAAAAAATGTGCTTACGTTTCGCTACGCGGCGAGTCCGAAGCAGACGCTGTACTTTACGGGAGAAGGCGATGGTTTGCAGATCTGGACACAGGGTCAGGGGAAATATACGAGTCACTGGCTACCGTCTTTTGATGACGTAAACGAGAAGCTTATCCACGAGTTGACGGTGATTGCTCCGCAAGGGATGAAGGCGCTTTCAAATGGTGAGTTGAAGAAAGTGGAAGATCGCGGGGACCGGAAGTTGTGGCATTATTCGATGCGAAAACCTATGAGCAGTTACCTTGCGATGTTGGCGATTGGAAAATTTGAACAGCGCACAGGCCGTAGCAAATCCGGAATCCCACTCGAATGGTACCTGCCCGTCGGAAATAGCGAAAAATTTGAACCGACTTACCGGTATTCAACAGAACTATTCGATTTTTTGGAGCGTGAAATCGGGGTTTCGTACCCTTGGGATGTCTACCGTCAGGTTCCTGTTAAGGATTTTCTGTACGCCGGAATGGAGAATACTACTGCTACAATTTTCGCCAGCGATTTTGTAGTGGATGAAATTGGATTTAATGATCGGAATTATGTGAATGTCAATGCACACGAACTTGCCCATCAATGGTTCGGTAACCTTGTAACCGCGCAGTCCGGAACACACCACTGGTTGCAGGAAGGGTTTGCAACTTACTATGCGCTATTAGCTGAGCGGCAGATATTTGGCGACGATTACTTCTATTGGCAACTGCATGACATGGCAACCGATTTGCAGCAAGTAGCAGCTACCGATACCATTCCGGTGCTCAATGCCAAAGCCAGCTCATTGTCATTTTATAAGAAAGGAGCCTGGGCTTTGCATGCACTTCGGGAAGCAGTCGGTGAAAAGGCTTTTCGCGATGCAGTGAAAAAATATCTTGAAAAGCATCGATACGGATCGGTTGTTACCGATGATTTTTTAGCTCAAATTCAGAAGGTTAGTTCGTTTGATGTGAAGCAGTGGAAGAAAAAATGGTTGGAGTCGTCAGGGATACCTGCTGAGGAGGTTCGCGCGCTTTTGTTGAAGAATGATTTTATGCGAGCGTATTTTGATTTGCAGCAGCGAAAATTTGCTTCGATAACCGAACAGCAAGTGGCGTTTGATGCCATTTTAGATAGCAATGTATTTTATCCGCTTAAAGAAGAAGTAGTTTTTCGTATGGCGGAATGGCCTTTCGAGGCAAAAAGCAATCTTATAGAAAAAGCACTGAACGACAAGCATCCGAAGGTGCGGCAGGCTGTAGCCCGAACCATGCAGAATTTGCCGCGCGAACAGTTCAGAAAGTTTAGTGTTTTACTTAATGATTCGTCCTACATCACGAGAGAAATTGCCCTAAATATGTTTTACGGTCAGTTCCCCGAATATCGCCATGAAGTTCTGGATGCTACGGCGGCGCAAGTAGGTTTAAATGATAAAAACCTGAGAATCCTTTGGCTCACACTTGCACTTTCTTCCCCGGATTACCGGAAAGAGGAAAAGGCGGGATACTATGACGAGTTGCTTTTATATGCAGGCAATTCTTTCGAGGGGAATACCCGTCAGAATGCCGTTGAAAAATTATTGTATCTGAATCCGAATGATATCAATGCGCTCAAAGCCCTTTCCGCTATGCTTACCCATCATCGCTGGCAAATTTCGAAATATGCAAGAGACACTATTCGAAATCTTGTGCGAAAAGAGGCGCACTTGACGTTTTTCCGCGATTGGATGAACCGCGTATCTGATGCCGAAAGGATACAGTTAGAGCGGTTGCTGCCGACAGGTGCTAAATAAGATCTTTGACTTCGTTTCGAAGGTAGGACAACGCCGCACTGCTTGGTGACGGCCGGTCGAATTGGTCCCGGAGAATAGTTTCGCGGAGGCCGGCTGCAGTCGTTACAGTTTCCTGAAGTGCAGTTTTTCGAATAAGCTGAATGGTAGCATTTTTAGCCGTGGTGATAATGCTCCAGCAGTCGTCTGAAACATAAATCTGCATTGTAAGGTTGTGCTCGTATTCTTGCTCAATTTGCGAAATGAGATAACTCTCGTATTCTGATTTATCGTCTGATCCGGGAGCAATTCGCACCATTAACTTTGCAGGATCAATGCGTTCCAGAAAAAGCGTCATGCGCTCGTATGCCTGTAAACGCAAAGGCAGTGCTGTTTTTCTCCCGGCGCGTCGAAGTTGATACCGGCGTCTGCCTTCCTCATTATCCACAAACATTTTAAAGAAATAATAGGCAACACCTCCGGTTACCAAAGCGGGAAGGGTATAAAAAAGCAACTCCACTATTTTGTCCTGATCCATGATTCGAAATTTTTGACGCAAAGGTAAAATTTACGGCGGACCCGCATCGGAACAGTACTTAAAAATTCTAAATTGCAACCTATGAAATTGGCGATGCGGACAACTCTTTTTTTTCTGCTGACAAGCACATGGATGTTCGGTCAGCAGTTTCTGGATGGTCGTGTACGCGATGCGACTTCAGGTCAGCCTGTGGAGCGCGCCGCCATTACCAATAACCGCAGTCGAAGCACGGCTATGACGAATGCGGAGGGTAAGTTTAGAATTAGTGCAAAGTCGTCCGACACGCTGATCATTCGCCACATTTCCTATAAAACTGCAGTATCAGCGGTTGTCGATTCCAATGCAGAAACCGAGATTGCGCTCGTACCGAGAATATTTCAACTTGACGAAGTTCTAATTTCTTCCACGCCTCCGGAAGCGCTATTGCTTGAGGTTGTAGAAGTTTCTCAGGAAAGGTTAAGAACACCGCTTACGTTTCAGACCTATTGCCGCGAATATTGCCGCGTCAACACGCAATTAAGCAGTTTTGCGAACGGGTTTGTCGACTTCCGCGTGCAAAACCGGGGTGCCGCTGATTTGTACATCATTCAAAATCAAATCAAAAAAATGCCCGGGGTTGCGTTGTCCAGAATTTATGAAGAAGCTCCCGGAATGAGTATTTTAAGCATTCAGGAGGCTTTTGAACGAGCATACAGTTTTAAAGCTTTGCGTAATGTGGCGCGCAGTTCGGTTTACGAATATACTCTACGCCGCAAGCAGGATGACGAGGGGAATTTATTTGAAATTATTTCCTTTTTACCTAAAAATGATGTGCCGGAAGTATTGTATGAAGGGCAGGTAATTTACGACGCGAAAAGCAAGCTAATATTGGAATACCAGTACCGTATTGCAGAATCGCATCGCCGTTTCGCAAAAGCCAGGGCATTTGGCACTATGGAGTTGACGGTGCTTGATGTATCAAAATTCTTGTTGTTCTCTGCAGTTGATGGTAATTACATACCCTTCTATCAGCACAACATGGGAAAGGTTCATTTGCATTTGGCTGACCAGTACAATGAAATTTTTGAAAGTTCAACCGATGTGCTTGTACTCGGGGTTGACGATTCCGAACCCCGGCACAGTTTTAAACCCTATAAAGGATGGAGTTTGTACGAAGCAGGGACCAAATATTCTGATGAAATCTGGAAATCCTATGAGGTGTTTTTGCAGACCGATGCGGAGCAGCAGGTTCAGAAGCTTTTAAATTCCAAACGATAGTAAACGGTTCAGAAACCGTGTTTGTATTTTGGCGGTACGCAGGCCGACTTTTTTAGTATTTAAAATAATGTGGTATTTAACGATTGACGCACCACCTCTAATAGCAGATTACGTAATTTTGAGCCTTTAAAATTCTATGGAAGAATATATACGCCAGTTAAACGATGCGCAGCAGCAGCCGGTACTTCAGAAAGACGGACCAATGATCATTATTGCCGGTGCCGGTTCAGGCAAAACCAGGGTGCTTACGATCCGTATTGCTTACCTGATGAGTCAGGGTGTCGATGCGTTCAATATCCTCGCACTTACTTTTACCAACAAGGCGGCCCGCGAAATGAAATCGCGTATATCGGCTATAGTCGGTAGTACCGAGGCAAAAAATCTTTGGATGGGCACATTCCACTCTGTTTTTGCGCGGATTTTACGAGCTGAAGCTGATAAACTGGGTTATCCTTCGAATTTTACCATTTACGACACGCAAGACTCTGTCCGACTGATCGGGGCGATTATCAAGGAAATGAACCTCGACAAGGATGTCTACAAAGCAAAGCAGGTTTTTGGCCGAATTTCCTCGTATAAAAATAACCTGATTACGGTAAAGGCGTACTTTAATAATCCGGAGTTGCAAGAGGCCGATGCCATATCAAAAAAACCTCGTCTGGGTGAAATCTATCAGGCCTATGTTGACCGCTGTTTTAAGGCAGGAGCGATGGATTTTGATGACTTGTTGCTAAAAACGAATGAATTACTGAATCGCTTTCCCGATGTGCTGTCGAAGTATCAGCATCGCTTTAAGTACATTTTAGTTGACGAGTACCAGGATACCAACCACTCGCAGTATCTGATTGTTCGTGCGCTGTCCGATCGTTTTCAGAATATCTGCGTTGTAGGCGACGACGCCCAGAGTATTTACGCATTTCGCGGCGCAAACATCAACAATATCCTCAATTTCCAAAAGGATTATGACAATGTCCGCACGTATCGGCTGGAGCAGAATTACAGATCGACCAAAAACATCGTGGAAGCGGCAAATTCAATCATCGAAAAAAATAAAACGAAGCTCGACAAGGTAGTTTGGACGGCGAACGATGATGGACCGAAAATCCGGGTGCACCGCAGTCTCACCGATGCGGAAGAAGGGCGTTTTGTGGCCGGACAGATTTGGGAGGAGAAAATGCGGCATCAAATGAAAAACGGGGAGTTTGCCATTCTTTACCGCACCAATGCGCAGTCGCGTGCCATGGAAGATGCCCTGCGCAAGCGCGATATTCCGTATCGAATTTATGGTGGGCTTTCGTTTTATCAACGCAAAGAAATTAAGGATGTATTGTGTTACCTGCGCCTGGTGATCAATCCTAAAGACGAAGAGGCGCTGGTTCGGGTCATTAACTATCCGGCCCGGGGAATTGGCGACACGACAATCGATAAAATTACAGTAGCGGCCAATCATTACAAGGTTTCGATGTATGAGGTGATGGAGAATATCGATAAGATCGACCTAAAATTGAATGGACCAACGAAGCGCAAATTGATGGACTTTGTGCTGATGATCAGAAGCTTTCAGGTCATTAATGAAAACCAGGATGCCTTTTACCTGGCCGAACACATCACTAAAAAAACCGGACTTGTTCAGGAATTGAAGAAGGACGCCACACCGGAAGGTATTGCACGAATTGAAAATATCGAAGAGTTGCTGAATGGTATTCGAGATTTTGTGGAAGGACAAAAAGAAGTGGATGGCGCCCGCGGCTCTCTGGCAGAATTTCTGGAGGATGTTGCTCTCGCCACAGATCTTGACAAGGACACGGGAGACGATGATCGCGTGGCACTAATGACAATTCATTTGGCAAAAGGGCTGGAGTTTCCTTATGTCTTTATCGTAGGCATGGAGGAAGATTTATTCCCGAGCGCCATGAGTCTGAATACGCGAAGCGAGCTTGAAGAGGAAAGACGGCTGTTCTATGTAGCACTAACGCGCGCTGAACGTCAGGCGTATCTGACGTATGCGCAATCGCGCTACCGTTGGGGTAAACTTGCGGATTCAGAACCGTCGAGGTTTATTGACGAAATCGACGGACAATTTCTGGAGTACCTGACTCCGGCTGAAAACGGATACCGCTTTAAGCCGATGATCGACAGTGATATTTTTGGTGATGTTGATAAATCGAAACTTCGATTGGCAAAACCCGTAAACGGTACTCCGCCGCGACGAAGTTTGGAAGAACCATCGCCAACAATTCGCCGACTTAAATCTGTGTCATCAGCTGCCGCAGCGCCAGCAGCCAATCTTTTTGACAATAATTTGACGGTCGGAAATATTGTAATGCACGAGCGTTTCGGTAAAGGTGAAATAATTGGTTTGGAAGGTGCAGGTGCCGACAAGAAAGCCGAGATTAAATTTGAAGTGGGCGGTGTGAAGAAATTGTTGTTGAGATTTGCTAAATTACAAGTGCTTTAAATTTACACGATGGCGCAGTTTGTAAAAATTTATCCCGAAAATCCCAATCCTGCTGCGATTGCACGCGTAGTAAAAGTGCTTAAGGAAGGCGGATTAGTTATCTATCCGACGGATACAGTCTACGGACTTGGTTGCGATATCACCAATTCAAAAGCACTCGAACGCATTGCAAGGATCAAAGGGATCAAACTCGAAAAAGCCAATTTTTCGTTTGTCTGCTGCGACCTGAGCAATCTATCAGATTACGTTCGACAAATCGATACAGCCACTTTTAAAATTCTGAAAAGAGCTTTACCGGGACCTTATACGTTTATTCTTCCCGGAAATAATAACCTGCCAAAAGAATTTAAAAAGAAGCAGACGGTGGGCATCCGCGTGCCCAACAATGAAATTGCCTTGGAAATCGTACGTCAGCTTGGCAATCCCATCGTATCAACATCGATTCGGGACGAAGATGAAGTTATCGAATATTCAACCGATCCCGAGCTGATTTTTGAAAAGTGGCAAAATCTGGTCGATATGGTTATAGACGGGGGATATGGCGATAATATTCCTTCTACCATTATTGATCTATCCGGTTATGAACCCGTGATCGTACGGGAAGGAAAAGGAGATCCCGATATCATTTGATATGAAAAAGCTGCTGCCCATATTAATACTACTTGCAGGCTGCACCAATCATCCCCGGACAACAGGCGCTTTTTTTGTTCGAAATGAAAATTCTGAGACGCTGCTGATTCGCGCCGAGCGAAACGGCGCCCCGCTTGTTTTAATGGATTCCTTAATTTCTCCGGGTGAAGAGTCGGAGATTTTTCGGGCGAGCGATTTCAGCGGCGGCAACGTATATCCCGAAAATGTGTTCAGTCGATTTCAGGTTTTTGAAGCATCGAATCCCGGAAACCTGCTGTATGAGGGCGTGGAAAATACGGCCTGGCAGATTGAAAACGGCAATCCCGTTCGCAACACACTCGTAATCCCATAAAAAAACCGGCACGTGGCCGGTTTATCTTATTTCTTCGAAAGGTTCTTCATTTCCTTTTCAATCATGTCGTAAAACTGATCAATTTTAGGCATGATGACAATCCGTGTCCGTCGATTCACTGCCCGATTTTCTGCGGAATTATTTTCAACCAACGGTACATATTCGCTTCGACCTGCTGCGATGAGTTGCTTAGGCTGCACGTTTAATTCCTGCAGTACGCGGATGATCGAAGTAGAACGTTTTACAGATAAATCCCAGTTGTCCAGCAGAACACCATTAGATTTGTACGGTACATTATCCGTGTGGCCCTCAACCATGCACTCAAAATCCGGTTTGCTGTTGATTACTTTAGCAACTTTGCCCAAAATTTCTTTTGCGCGATCGCTGACTACATAACTTCCAGAGCGGAATAAAAGTTTGTCGGAAATCGAGATAAAAACCACCCCTTTTTCAACGTTTACCTGAATATCCGGATCGTTGATGCCGACTGCACTTTTTACGCTCGATACCAATGCCAGCGTTACGCTATCCTTCTTAGTAAGAGCATCCTGCAAACGATTAATCTTTAAATCCTTTTCCTTCATGCTCTCCAGGGCTTTTTCAATGTTTTCGGCGCCTTTTGCAGTTAGGGTCGTCATGTTGCCCATATTGTTAATCAGATCCTGATTGTTTTTCTTTAAATAGTCGACCTGGCCTAAAAGCTGTTCGCGTTCTGCCAGACAGCTGTTAAGTTTTACGGTAGCAGAATTCAGAAGATCCTGAATTTCCTTATTTTTTGCTTCACATGCAGCGAGTTTCTTCTTTGTTCCGCAGGATGTGGTTAATGCGGCAATGACCGATAATGCTAAAACGATTCTTTTCATCAGAATAATTTTTATATGTTGCGCAAATTTAACATTTAATACCCTTTTGCACGGTAGTTCTTCTATAAACTATTGTTAAATGAGATCGCGAAATATGCGACGCTTCCGGACATAATAATCCCATACGATAGAAGAACGGTGATAGTAGTCGGAGCGCTGAAATTTTTCACGCTTTGCGAAGAATTTGAAAAAATACAGATAGAAGTAAAAATGAGATTTTAAAACCGCCCACAAGTGACGCGGTTTTCCGTTCATCAAAAAGTGGATGCCCGCGATTCCATCCTGAGACAATCGAAAAAACAAGATGAAGAACAACGAACGTGCCGGGAGGTTTTTTACAAGCATCCAAAGTGAGTTTCGGAAGTTTAAAAAAGTCTTGTGCGGACTGCCCGCTTGAAGCGTTGCTGCGCCGACGTGCAAAACAACGGAAGCGGGACAAAATACTGCCCGTAGACCGCGGTTGAACGCTCTCCAGCACAAATCGATTTCTTCCTGATGTGCAAAAAAATCCACGTCAAAACCCTTGAGCTCCCAAAAGGTGGATTTTCGGATAAAAAAGCATGCGCCTGACGCCCAAAAAATATCGGTCACGTCGTCGAATTGTGCAGTATCTCTTTCCAAATGATTAAAGATTCGGCCCCGGCAATACGGAAATCCGAACTTGTCGATAAAGCCGCCTGCTGCTCCGGCATATTCAAAATAGCCGGGTTTTTTAAAATCGAGGATTTTTGGCTGCGCAATTGCAATTGATGGGTCGCTAAATAGTGTCAGCACAGGCTCCAGCCAGCCGGATTGTACTTCGACGTCCGAATTAATTAAACAGTAGATTTCTTCTTCCACATGCTGAAGCGCCTCATTGTATCCGCGTGCATATCCAAAATTGTCTGCATTGCGGATAATTACTACAGAGGGAAAATTATGCTCAACAAAAGCTACTGAATCGTCCGTAGAGGCATTATCGGCGAGGTAAATTTTTGCCGCGCCGGCGTGCGCTACGAGCGAGGGAAGAAACTTCGCGAGTAAATCGCGTCCGTTCCAGTTCAGGACGACAATCGCACAGGACAGCGGGGACATATTCGGTGATTTAGGATGCAAAGAACGGGATTTTCTTTATTTCAGGGCGTAGGAGGGAAGATCGGGTAGAAAATGGTATATGCTCAACTTATAATCAATCTGGCAAAAGAAATGTTGCAGACCATTTGTAACCATAAGGTAGGAGGCGTTCAGGCTTAGATTGTACCGCGCAATCTGATCAAAAACCGCTTGCGAAATAACTACCTCGGGAGCTTTGCATTCAACCAATATCATAATACTTCCATCTGAGTTATATACAACAATATCGTACCGCTTCCGAATGCCGTGAAGGAGAAGCACCTTTTCTACATTTACCAGCGATATGGGAAAATTTTTGCAATGAAGTAGCCAGTGAACAACATGTTGGCGAACCCACTCTTCCGGCGTGAGAACAATCATTTTTTTGCGGATGACGCAGAAAATCATAGGCTTCTCAGCCTGTTTTAACCGAAAGTTAAATGCGGGGAAATGTAGCTTTCGCATCGCGCAAATAAACAAAAAAATGTTTCTGTCCGCCGACTCAAAACGCTATTTTTACGAACCTAAATGTGCCGATTTTGGAAGACGTTGTCAAAATTGTAAATGACATAAAAGCGAAAAGCATTAAGCCGGTTTATTTCCTGATGGGGGAGGAACCCTACTACATTGATAAGCTTGCAAATTATATTGAAAGCGCGATTTTAACCGAAGAGGAAAAAGGTTTTAATCAGACCGTGCTCTACGGTCGTGATGTGACGATTGAGGAAGTGGTTTCCGCGGCACGTCGATTCCCCATGATGTCCGAGCGGCAGGTCATTATTGTTCGCGAAGCTCAGGATCTTTCCAGAACCATTGAGAATTTAGAGTCGTATGTGGCCAACCCGATGCCGTCGACCGTATTGGTGATTTGCTACAAGTACAAAACGCTGGATAAGCGGCGAAAGTTGATTAAAGCTCTTGAAAAGAATGGGGTGGTTTTCGAAGGAAAAAAGATGTACGAAAACCAAATTCCCGACTGGATTCGAAAAACTTTAGCGCAACGAGGCTATGACATTGAGCCGAAGGCGGCTGCCATGCTAACCGAATTTTTGGGAACTGATTTGAGTAAAATTGCCAACGAGCTGGATAAATTGCAAATCATATTGCCGCCTAAGTCCGTAATCACAGGAAAGCATATCGAGGATAATATCGGGATAAGTAAAGATTTCAATAACTTCGAACTGACACAGGCAGTTGCACAGGGTAATCGGTTGAAAGCCTATCAAATTGTGGCCTATTTTACAGCAAATCCGAAAGATAATCCGATTGTCCTCACGACCAGTACGCTTTACTCTTATTTTGCTCAGTTATTGCAGTTTCACGCGCTAAAAGACAAAAGTCAAAAGCCGGCAATGGCTGCGCTGAAAGTTAATTTCTTTCGATTCAACGATTTGCAATCCGGCGCACGGCTGTACCCAATGAAAAAAGTAAGCAGCGTAATCGCAACCATCCGCGACGTTGATGTTAAATCCAAAGGAGTTTCTTCAAACGCCTCATCGGGAGATTTACTTAAAGAATTACTAACCGGAATTTTTTCGTGAAATAAGAAAGGGCAACGAAATGTTGCCCCTTCCTCACTAACTAAGTAACCAATCAATCATGAAAATCTGTATCCCTGGGATAAAGAAATCTGTTTGCTGTACTTTGTCAGTGAGGTAAAATTAGCTCGGTCTATCTGCAATTTTGTTACAGGATTGGTATTCAATAATTGCAGAATTTAAAGCAAAAAAAAGCCGGCACGAAGCCGGCAATTTCCATTAGTATAGTCAAGTTAAATTTTAATGTGTCCCCAATTTTCACCATTTTTAATTCGGTAGACTTGCATCTCACTGATTCCGAATTCCTTTGCCAGCATCTTAACGCGCGTTTTCCGGTTCGGATCTGCCAACCTTTTCTTTAGGCGGATAACCTGCGTACTGGTAAGTTTGCTCATAGTTGGGCCTGCCATGCGTTCTTTGCGCGTAAGGTTAAGCGGACTTTTATGTGCATGGGCCAACATTTCCTCTCGTGTTACCCACTTGAGATTCGTATAATGGTCGTTATCTTTCTTGTAGTCGAGATGTATTACGTACGACTGCTCTTCAGAAGTACGCGTAAGGAAAGCCTCAGCAATAACTCGATACAGATAAATGGTTTTGTAGTGCATCTTTCGGTTTTCATCTCTCCATCGAACCGTGAATGACGGATAACCGCCGATCTTAGCAGGTTTGATTTCGCGACCGTCTTCGAATTCATTCATGTAGCTGATTAATCGCCCGTGATTGGATACAGCGTATTTGTACGTCAGAGGTTTTTCTAGCTGTAATTGAGTAAACTTTTCTCCGGGATAAATTCTGATCATCTTTTATAATGTAGGGTTGGTTAGAACTAGGGCAAATTTAGAATTTTGCTAAAGAATAAAGGATTTAACTTACATAGTATTAATTTATAGTAGTATTATTTTAAACTTTTTTATTAAATCGCTACGATATGTCCAAATTCTTGAATTTATAATATACTGTTTAATAAGAAGTTGCAATTACTTTATTTGAAAGCGTTAAACTATTGTATTTCAAAATATTGAGAGAAAAATTTTATAATTTAATTCCCTGAGGTTGATTTTCGCGTTAATTGAATTAAAACGCCTCTGATAAAAAGTACGTATAAAAGCAAAGTTGTAAAGGTTATGGGAAGTGATATAAATTTAATAGATCAGAAATTTGCAACTTTAGAAAAAAGATTATGAGAAAGTTTTACTTCATAGTTGTGAGCTGTATTGCTTTAATGGCGCTGTCGTGTCGCAATCAGGAACCTCGGTATACGGAAAGCGGACAAGGTGATAATTTTGATCAGAATCACCCAATGCCTTCAGAAAACCCTGCTGCCGCGGATTCAACAAATTCATCTCAAACTGATCCCACTGCGCCGGTTATGCAGTAAATTCCGATAAGAGTGTGCGGATATTTAATTTTTCATTTAAATCTTCTGCATCATCGGTATCATCCAGATTTTGAGCATGCCTGTAAATGGTCCACTCGCCGCGTGTACATTCCAGTGCCGTTAAGTTTTCTACCCAATCGCCTGAATTTAAATAAGAAACTGAACCTTTTTTGGTGGCAATGGATTTAATTTCGGGTTGATGAATATGGCCGCAAATGACATAGCCATAACCCTTTTCTATGGCGAGATCAGCGGCAGTCGATTCGAAATCGTTGATGAACTTCACGGCATTTTTAAATTTCTTCTTGATTTTACCGGAAAAACTCATCTTTTTCCGACCACTTTTCGTTAAGCAGAAATTCACGAAACGATTCAGCAAAATCAGCGTGTCATAGCCAATAGCTCCTAAGCGTGCCAGCCATTTGGAATGCTGCATCGTAACATCGAATACATCGCCGTGGAAAATCCAGGCCAGCTGATCGCCAATTTCGAGTACAAGTTTATTTTTAATCCTGAGATTGCCCATTTGGAAATCTGTAAATTTTCGCAGCATTTCATCGTGATTTCCCGTGAGGTAATACACCGGAATTCCTTCGCCGGCAATTTTTAAAATATGCCGTAAAACTTTCATGTGCGATTGCGGAAAGTAGGATTTACTGAATTGCCAGATATCAATGATATCTCCATTCAATACAAGCATTCGGGGATTAATGCTTTTAAGATAGGCCAAAAGTTCTTTGGCGTGACATCCGTAAGTGCCGAGATGTACATCGGAAATTACAACCAAATCTACATCGCGCTTTGCCATGCACAAACATCCCGACCGCAGATTATTTCAATGTTATGGGAAGATGAAAATTGCTTGATAATTAAGTGTTACTTCCCGATACAGAAAGTAGTATCCTTGCAACTTTCTTTCATAAGCGATAAACCTTCTGTAAATCAGCGTATTTCTGTGCATTTCATCGAAATTTCTGTTACGCTGTAACGTTTATTCGTCCGAAATTGTAGTTCTAACTATTGATTATGAAGGGAATGCTTTCTAAAATACAATGAAGAAAGCTATAATCTTTGCCATTGTCATGCTCTCAGCCAATTTTGTAGTTGCTCAAGTTACATTGGCCAGCATCGAAAAAAGAGTAAGTAAGGTCATAAAAAAGCCTCCGATGGAGGCTTGAAAGATTGAGTAAGCAGTAGTATCAGGAACGGGCAAATGCCAGGAGCAGGCTGTAATCGCCATTGTCGGCAGCCTTTACCGCACGGAGGTAAGCCGCACGGGCATCGCCTTCGCTGGACAGTTTGGCAGCACCCCAAGTGAATACGGGCAGCTTGTATATTTTCTCAATGATAATATCGGCCATGAGGCGGCTATGCCTGCCGTTGCCATTGGCAAAGCAATGGATGCTTACAATGCGGTGTTTGAACCGTACCGCAATTTCATCGGGTGAGTATGTATTATTTTCGTGCCAGTATCGCACATCATCCAGCAGGTACCGCAATTCGGTGGGTATTTGCCATTTGTCTATGCCAATGTTCTTGTTGGTTTTGCGAAACACACCTGCCCATGCCCATACATCTGCATACATGCGTTTATGCACCGTCCGCACAAAGTCTTCGGTAAAAACGGTGTCGGGCTTAAAGGAACGACCCAGTGTCCATTGTACGGCTTGCTCTATATTCTGCTGCTCAAATTCATCTAACTCGCCATGGGTGGCAATGGAAGGAATTAACAGCCCTTCTTTCTCTTCTTCATCCAAAGGGGTTTGGCCATTAATGTATTCTAAATCTAATCCCATAAGATTTTAGGCATTTCGTTTTGAATGACGGTTGCCCTTTCCTTGATGGCAGCTTCAATCCGTTTTTTAGAATTGGCCTGGTCTTCAAGCTTCATGGTGTTGGCGGTCCGCATCACAATTTGAGTGGCCAACTCGGTGGCCCGTTTTTCAATGAGGGCATCCAGTGATCCATCAATGGGTACAAAGCCATATACCAACTGCATATCCATAGCACGGGCAATTTCCCGTAGGGATTTGATGGTAATGGATCCGTCCTGTTCCCGTCTCTCAATATCCATAACGCCCTGCTTGGAAACATTCATCTTGTTACCCAATTGCTGCATAGACATGCCAAGGGCGGTGCGGATGGCTTTTATCCATCCTATTGGTGGCATGGCCACCTGTTTGAGTGAAGCAAAGCCCAGCATTTTGCTGTTAAGCTGTTGCAGTTGAAGTAATTTCCTGCCCATAAAGTAAAGTTATAGATTGACTTTTATGATACAAAAGTAAAGCTTATACTTGACTAATACAAGTTTTTGGTAAAGTTATTACTTGCCTATTCTATACATGTGGTAAAGCCATGCCTTGACTATATAAGGGTGAATAACCCTAAGTAATTAAATAAGAAAAGGATAAAATCACTTAAAAGCTCACAAATACAAGCCTTTATGAAACACACGAAACATAGTTACTTCCCAATACAAAACTTCCCGAAAATATTACCCAGAAGCTCGTCGTTGCTGACTTGACCCGTGATTTCACCAAAATGATACAGCGCCTGCCTGATATCAATGGCAAGTAAATCCGTGCTTAAATGCTCCGCAAGGCCGTGGCGGACTTTAATAATCTCTTCCAAAGCCAGTCGCAGCGCATCGTAATGACGTGTATTGGTTACAATGGTATCATTTCCCTGTAAAAGACCTGCATTTACAAGTGATAGCAGTGCTGCTTTTAACTCGTCTAGTCCGTGTTTTTTACGCGCAGAAATCAGTAGCATTTCCGGAATTTCTTCGGAAATCCGCAGTGCTGTTTCTTCTGAGAGCACGTCCGATTTGTTACCGATTACAGTGACCTCAATATTGGGAAACTGCCGGCGTAGGTCTTCAACACCCCCGCGAATCGCTTGTGCTGCCGCCAAAAAATCATTTTGTGCCGGAGCAAGATCTACCAGATACAACACGAGGCGCGCCTGACCAATTTTCTCAAAAGTTCTTTGTATGCCGATTTGCTCAACGACATCAGTAGTTTCGCGAATTCCCGCCGTATCAATAAACCGGAATCCAATTCCGCCGATCGAAATTTCATCTTCTACTGTATCGCGCGTGGTTCCGGCGATGTCCGAAACGATCGCGCGCTCTTCGTTGAGCAAAGCGTTGAGTAAGGTCGATTTTCCTACATTGGGTTCGCCCGCAATCGCAATAGGAATACCGTTCTTGATGACATTTCCTACCGCAAAAGAATCGAGCAATTTTTTAAGGACCGATTCAATGTGAGCCAGCAATTCGTGAAACTTCGTCCGATCGGCAAATTCTACATCTTCCTCCGCAAAATCCAATTCGAGCTCAATCAACGAAGCGAAGTTGAGTAAATCGTCGCGAAGCTTGGCGAGTTCATCAGAAAATCCGCCACGCATCTGCTGCATGGCCACCTGATGCGATGCTTCGTTTTCGGAAGCGATAAGATCGGCTACCGCTTCCGCCTGCGACAAATCCATTTTTGCATTTAAAAACGCTCGCAAAGTAAATTCGCCCGGTTCGGCTATACGACAACCATTACGCAACAATAATTGTAAGATCGAATTCTGGATATACAATGAGCCGTGGCAGGATATTTCTACCACATTTTCGCCGGTGTAGGAGTGAGGTGCCTTAAATAAACTAACCAAAACCTGATCGATGGATTTGACGCCGTCGACAATCGTTCCCAGATGAATCGTATGCGACTTTTCCCGGTGCAGTTTTTTGCCTCGAACCGAATGAAAAATCTGATCAGCTATAGTAATCGCATCCGAACCGGAAACCCGAATAATGGCAATTGCGCCCATGCCGGGAGGCGTTGCCAGTGCTGCAATGGTGTCTTGACGAATCATGCGGCAAATGTAGCGGATATCTGCTTGCGAAAGCGAAAGACAAATCCAAAAAGAAACCGCCCGAAGGCGGTTGTATTTAATTATTCAGCATCACCGGCATGACCAGCATGGTAACGGACTCTCCTTCGTCGAGGCCATCTGCAGGAGTAAGGATTCCCGCCCGGTTAGGCATCGACATTTCCAGCTGAATCAGGTCAGACTGTAAATTGGTCAGCATTTCGACCAAAAATCTCGAATTAAAACCAATTTGAATGTCTTCACCCTGGTAATCACAAGTCAGACGCTCTTCAGCACGATTTGAAAAATCCAGATCCTCTGCTGAAATATTTAATTCTGCACCGGCGATTTTTAGGCGAATCTGGTGTGTAGTTTTGCTGGCAAAAATAGCCACGCGGCGAACCGAATTTAAAAACTGAATGCGATCCATCATCAGTCGGTTCGGGTTTTCTTTCGGAATTACCGCCTCGTAGTTCGGATATTTACCATCGATAAGTCGGCACGTCAGCACATAATTATCGAACGAAAATGTCGCGTTTGAGTCGTTATATTCAATTTTAACCTCCGCATCGGAAGCCGAAAGAATACTTTTCAAAATATTTAGAGGCTTCTTAGGCATGATAAATTCGGCCACCTGTGATGCCTTCACGTCAGTGCGAGCATACTTTACGAGCTTGTGCGCATCGGTGGCGACGAAAGTCAGCCCCTCCGGAGAAAACTGGAAAAACACACCCGACATTACCGGACGCAGATCGTCATTGCCTGCCGCGAAAATGGTTTTGCTTACGGCTGTGGCTAAAACATCAGCAGAGACCAGCGTAACAGAAGGATCCTCGATAATGTATGCTTTCGGAAACTCAGCTCCCGGTAAATATGCCAACGCATATTTTCCTGAATTGGAGCTGATTTCTATAGTGCTGTTTTCCTCTACGGTAAATGTCAGCGGCTGCTCCGGAAAAGTCTTCAGAATTTCAAGTAGTAATTTGGCCGGTACAGCCACGCTACCCGTAGAATCTGTCTCGATGTCCAACGTGGCAGACATAGTGGTTTCCAAATCAGAGGCCGAAACCGTAAGGGAATTGTTATTTAATTCAAAAAGGAAATTTTCCAGAATCGGTAGCGCATTGGTATTGTTGATTACACTACCCAATACCTGTAACTGCTTCAGCAAATAGGAACTCGATACAATAAATTTCATTGGCGTTTCTTTGTGCCGGATGGCTTCTAATTTTTTACAAATATATCGTAATCGCTATATTCCGGGAAGAAATTTTATTAACACTAACGTGCGTATTTTTTAATCCGCAACCACGTGAAGAGTGCGCCAAAAATCCCCAGTAAAAGCAATGGAGCCGCGATCAGAATGATTCCGATTTGCGTGTAATCCGCATAAACTTTTTCGCGATCGAGCAGCGCCAGGGTAACTTCTTTGCTCCGGATGTTGATAAGTCCGTTTTCATCCAGAAGGTAATTGACGCAATTCAACAAAAATTCCTTATTTCCGTAAAATTTATTCGTCCATTTGTCGAAACCTAATTCCAACGGCTGAAAGTTTTTATCAAACTGATTTTTAATCACATCTCCGTCGGAAATAACAATCATCTTTGTTTCTTTTCCCTTTGCCGTAAAAGTGGCATCCTTAAACGGAAGTACTCTGTTTTGATACATGGACACAAAAGATCCTTCTACCAAAACTCCCATTGGTATTCCGCCGCCGCCTTTAAATTCCGACGGATTCGGACGATCTTCTACCATACTTAAACTAACTTCCACCGGCGTGCCGACCAGCTTGGAATAAGGCGACGACTCCAGAAGTACCGTCTTTTTAAGCGGTGTTTTTAAAAGTTCAATACCACCGGCAAATTCAAGCTTTAAAGCGTCGACATTAACCGCTATCGGATGCTTTGAGACCGGGGTTACCCAGGGTGAATAAAACCACGGGTATTGCGTAAACCGGCTCGCGCCGCTGCCTTCGCCGCTGGCTAACGCAATGGGTGTCGCCATAATGTCTTTTACCAAATTGGACTGTATGCGGAATCCGTAGCGGAAAAACATATCATCCAGATTTAACTGGTTTGGAAAAGCCAGCGCTGCGCCACTGTCGTTGTACAGACTGTCCATATCCATCCGTACGGCATCGACGAGCCACAGGGTTTTTCCTCCCGATAAAATAAACTGATCCAACACCTGTTTTTCTTCTTCTGAAAAACCTTCTGTAGGTTTGGCAATTACCGCCAAATGATATTTTTTTAAGTCGGTAAGCGTCTTTTGCGGATTTGCTGCCACGGAATCTAAAGTGAACGGCGCTATGAAATAATTGTCGCGCACGCTGCGAACGAAGTCTGCAATTAACAGATCGTGCAATTCGCCGTTTCCTTTTACGACCGCAACGGCCTTCTGCTTTTCTTGAGTAATGGCATTAAAGGCATTGGAGAACGCGTATTCCAGATGCTGTACCGAACTGATCACCTTTTCCTGCGTGGATTCGCCCATGTTATTTTTTAACAGCGGCACTTTGATGTGCTTGTCGCCATAAGTGGCGATCGCCCAAGGGAACACCGTGGCCTGACTCTGCTTTCCGCGATCGTCGACGGTGACACTAACCGGAGTTAACCCCCGATCGAGGAATTGCTGCATGGTTTTCTCAGCTTCTTCCTCGTCTTCCAGCGGATCCACAAACTGAAACACCACATTCGGATTGTACGCGCGAAACTCCTCGAGTAACTGCTGTGTTTCGGTTTGCAGTCGCTTAAACTCGCCCGGGAAATCACCTTTTAGAAAAACGTCTACATAAAGCGGTTGCGAAACCTGCTCCAATATTTCCAACGACGTATCAGATAAGGTATAGCGCTGATCCTGCGTAAGATCAAAACGACCGAAAAGGCGCAATCCGGCGACGTTGAGCACCAACAGCACGCCGATCACGATGGCCAGAATTTTCACACTTTCCTGTCGCGCCTTGCGGCTGGCTTGCAGCGTCCCGATGCGAAAAACCGTAAGTGCTACAAAAATTGAGGTAATGCTGAGGAAATAGACAACGTCGCGCGTGTCAATAACGCCGCGTGCCATGCTCTGAAAATGCGAATCCATCCCCAGTGATGCAATCAGTTCTTCAAATCCTTTGGCGTAAATGGATAAGCCCTCGAAGCCAAAGTATAGTGCGAAAGCGGTGAATACGGCTAAAATGAAAGAAACAATCTGATTGTCCGTCAGCGATGAGCAAAATATGCCGATCGCCGTGTAAGCGGCTATCAAAAACAGCATTCCAAAATAAGAACCGGTAATGCTTCCGGTATCCATCGCAGTAGCTCCCAACACGTAATCCGACAATAAAAATCCATAAAGTAAGGTGGGAAGCAGGGCAATAAGAATCAGCAGAAAAGAACCCAAAAACTTGCCCAATGTGATCTGAAGCCGCGACAAGGGTTTAGTAAGTAACAACTCAAGCGTTCCCTGTTTGCGTTCGTCCGCAAAACTCCGCATCGTTACCGCAGGTATCAGAAAAAGTAAAACCCACGGAGCAATCGTAAAAAAGGGCGTTAAATCCGCAAATCCACTGTTTAAGATGTTATACTGCCCTTCAAAAACAAAAAGGAAAAGTCCGTTAACAATGAGAAAAACAGCGATGACCAGATACCCGATCGGACTGTCAAAAAACGATTTAATTTCGCGTAATAAAAGTGATTTCATAGATGCATGTCAATGCTAACCGGCGTAACGGGGGTTACTGTTTTTTATTTTACTTTCCAAAATTAATGCGAACTTCCGATTGAAAACGGAGGCCCAGCAAAGTATTCGCCGAACCAACCAGATGCGGATTGCTGCGATACGTGGCGATTTCCAAATATCCCGCTTCGTTAAAAACGGCCACCATGCGACCTTCACTGTCTTTCAGACTCAGCCGACCTTCATTTAGAATATCAGCGAAGCGACGGAAAATAACATTAACGGTATTTTTACCCGCAGCTACGGTGTAAGATCTGCCGGTAACCAGCTCCTGAAACATTTTTCGCGTAATGTTTACCACCGCATTTCCAAAGTGATCCACGTAAATCACATATCCCTTGATCGACGATCGATCAGCTGCAACTACCGGCTTTAACTCGGTTACTTCTTTCAGACCCGCCGTTTCGCGGCCGATAACATTCAGCACGCCGCCCCGCGCCAGATGTGTAGCAACTTTCGCCAGTACATCCAGATCTGCGGTCTCCGGCGGAAAACGGTCGTGAATCGTAATTTCAAATAATTTTTCGGGTAAAATTTTGCTCGACAAAAGCGACAATATCCCATTGTCCGCTCCAATGAAGTAGTGCCCGTTCCACTGCATGGCAATATGCCGGTTACCCTTGTGAAAC
>ERZ1066121.290-NODE-290-length-46904-cov-13.443659_pt1 | contig 46904 bp, 42 predicted proteins | sample MGYA00382768_ERZ1066121 | MGnify/ENA primary metagenome ERZ1066121 (study PRJEB33369, sample SAMEA5778351) | biofilm metagenome | biome: Industrial cooling water; feature: Water cooling tower basin; material: Biofilm | place: United Arab Emirates | collected...
CGTGGTCGACCGCCTTGATCCCGCCGAAGGCGATGGAGATGTCGCGAAGCTCGACCAGCGGGACGCGGGGGTCGGCGGTCACGGAAGGGTTGGTCACGGTCATCGCGCCCTCACTTCGCCCGGCGGCGGTACAGGATGTCCAGGTAGACGGCGAGCACCAGCACGCCCCCCACCACAAGCTGCTGCACGGCCGCGTCGAAGCCGATCAGCACCATGCCCGTCTGCAGCGACTGCATGACGAAGGCCCCGATGATCGCGCCGTAGATCGTGCCGATCCCCCCCGCGAGCGAGGTGCCCCCGATCACCGCCGCCGCGATCACGTAAAGCTCGTCGAGCGTGCCCAGCGCGTTGGTCGCGGAGTTCAGGCGGGCGCTCGCGACGACCGCCGACAGCCCCGTCAGGAACCCCATCAGCGCGAAGACCTTCACGGTCATGGCGCGCGTGTTGATGCCCGACAGCTCGGCGGCGTCGGGGTTGCCGCCGATCGCGAAGACGTAGCGGCCGAACCGCGTGCGGGTCATCAGGACCGTCATGCCGATCCCCACCGCGATCAGGATCAGCACCGGGATGGCGAAGCCGTGGCTGATGAGCAGGCCGCCCTCGGGGACGGCGATGCCCTCGCGCTCGGCGTACTGGGCGACGATGCCGCGCGGCCAGTAATAGGCGTTGACCAGCAGCACCGCGCCGATCACGAGGCCGCAGCCGAGCGCCGCGAGCGTGTATTCGGCCCACATCGGGCGCTGCGGGAACTGGAACTTGCGGCGCTGCGACCGCCCCGAGACGAGCATCCACACGATCCCCGCGCAGGCGAGGAGGCCCACGATCCAGCTGCCCATCGCGCCCACCGATCCGAAGGGCCCGCCCCCCAGCAGCACGAAGGTGCTGTCGAGCGGCGAGATCGTCTCGCCCCGCGCGACGAGGAAGGCGGCGCCCCGCCACACCAGCAGCCCGCCCAGCGTGACGATGAAGGCCGGGATGCGCGCATAGGCCACGAGCCAGCCCTGGAACGCCCCGATCAGCGTGCCGAGCACCAGCCCGGCGATCACCGCGATGATCCAGATCATCGGATTGCCCAGCGCCATGAACTCGGGCAGCACGCGCGCCTGAAGGATGCCCATGATCATCGCGGTGAACCCGAGCACCGAGCCCACCGACAGGTCGATGTGGCGCATCACGATGATCAGGACCATGCCCGTCGCCATGATCCCGATCGAGGCGGTCTGGACCGACAGGTTCCACAGGTTGCGCGGGGTCAGGAACGCGCCGTTCCCGTTCACCAGCGCGCCGTAGAGGTGGAAGCCCACCCAGATCAGAAGCAGCGCGCCGACCATGCCCAGAAGGCGCGTGTCGATCTCGGTCGCGCGCAGGAAGCGGGCGAAGGCGCCCTCGCGCGCGTCGGGGGCGGCCTGGGTCTGCACTGGCATCATGGCGGTTTCCCTGTCGGCTGGGGCGCGGCCTTCTGGCGGGCCGTCGTCGGATGGGGTCCGGCGCGCGGGACCGCCCGCGCGCCGGGGTCGGATCACATCGCGCAGGCGGGCACGTCCGCCGCCGCGCCCTCGCAGGCCTGCTCCTTGGAGATGTGGCCCGCGTCGATGACGAGGTTCAGGTTCGCCTTGGTGATCGGCGTGGGGGCGAGGAAGATCGCGTTCATCTCCACGCCCTTCTCGCCGCCCGAGAACTTGGTCGCCCCTTCCACCGCGTCGAGCGCGGTGCCCCCGGCCAGCGCCGCCGCGATCTCGGCGGCCTTGGTGCCGAGCTGGCGCGAGTCCTTCCAGACCGACACCGTCTGGGTGCCGCGCGCCACGCGGTTCAGCGCGGCGAGGTCGCCGTCCTGCCCGCCGACGGGGATGTTCAGCCCCTGCGCCGACAGCGCCGCGATCGCGCCGCCCGCCATGCCGTCGTTCTGCGCCAGGACCGCGTCCACGTCGTTGTTGTTGGCGGTCAGGATCTGTTCCATGTTCTGCTGCGCGGCCTCGGGCTTCCACCCCTCGGAGAAGGCCTCGCCGACGATCGTGATCGCGCCCGAATCGATCGAGGGCTGAAGCACCTCCATCATCCCCTCGAGCAGGAAGCCCGCGTTCGGGTCGCCCGGGTCGCCCTTGATGATCGCGTAGTTGCCCTCGGGCGCGGCGGCCATCACGGTCTGCGCGATGATCGTGCCCACGCCCTTGTTGTCGAAGGTGAGGTAGAAGGCGCGGTCGTCCTCGATCAGGCGGTCGTAGCCCACGACCGGGATGCCCTCGGCGGCGGCCTGGTCGATGGCGGGGCCGATCGCGTCCTTGTCCATCGCGAGGATGATCAGCGCCTGCGCGCCCTGGGCGATCAGCGCCTCGACGTCGGTCAGCTGCTTCGCCGCAGAGCCCTGGGCGTCGGCGGAGATGTAGGTGTTGCCGGCCGCCTCGAGCGCCGCCTTGATCGCCGCCTCGTCGGTCTTCCAGCGCTCTTCCTGGAAGTTCGACCAGCTCACGCCGACCGTCACGCCCTGGGCCAGCGCCGCCGACGAGAAGCCCGTGGTCGCGACGATCGCGGCCAGAAGTGCACTACGCATGGATATCCTCCCCTTATGGATGCGGCCCGCGCATGGCCGGTCCGGCAGATTCGCCGGCACGGGCGGAAAATGCCGCCAATAAATTCACTTGTCAAAATATCTTTGCCGCCCCGGCCGCGTCCCGCTACAAGAATGGGGCGCCACCAACCCTTCTGCAGCGGAGACCGGCATCGTGCGATCGGAAGGACCGGGATTTCGTTCGGACGGTCAAAGAATGGAAGGGCGGTCCGGCTGCGGTCCGCTGATCCCGCCGCTGTCCGACAGCGCCCGCCCTCTGCGCCAGCAGGTCTTCGAGCGGGTGCGCGCCGCGGGCCTCATCGCCCGCGTCCAGGTGGCCAAGGACCTCGGCGTCAGCCCCGCCAGCGTGACGACGATCACGCAGGAGCTGATCGAGGCCGGCCTGATCGAGGAGGTCGCCGCCCCGCGCGAGGGCGACCCCGGCCGCGGCCGCCCCGCGGTGGCGCTGGGCGTGCGCGCCGGCGCGCATCTGGTGGCGGGGCTCAAGGTGTCGGACCAGGGCGTGTCGGCGGTCGTCGCCGACTTCGCGGGCAACCGGATCGCCGACCTCAGCGCCGCTCGGCGGCCCGAGGCGATGGCCCCCGCCGAGGTCGCGGCGCTGATCGTCCGCCTGGTGGACGAGGTGACGGCCAGGGCGGGGCTCGCGCGGTCGGACCTGTCGGCGGTGGGCGTGGCGATCCCCGGCTACATCGAGAGCGGGCGCGGCCGGGTGATCTGGTCCTCGGTCCTGTCGGACCGCGACGTGCCGCTGGGGGCCATGGCCGCCTCGATCCTCGGGCTGCCGGTCCATGTCGACAACGACGCGAATCTCTGCGCGATGGCCGAACTGTGGTTCGGCGCGGGGCGCGGGCGGTCGGACTTCGCCGTTGTCACGATCGAGCACGGGCTGGGCATGGGCCTCGTCCTCAACCACCGGCTCTACCGCGGGGCGCGGGGGATCGGGATGGAGCTCGGCCACACCAAGGTGCAGCTCGACGGCGCGCTCTGCCGCTGCGGCCAGCGCGGCTGCCTCGAGGCCTACGTCGCGGACTATGCGCTCGCGCGCGAGGCGACGGTGGCGCTGAACCTGACCCATCGCGACGGCCCGTCGATGAAGGTTCTGCTGGAAAGCCTCTACGACCACGCCAAGGCCGGGAACGCCGCGGCGCGGTCGATCTTCCGCCGCGCCGGGCGCTACCTCGCGCTGGGCCTGTCCAACGTCGTCAACCTGTTCGACCCCGCGCTCATCATCCTGTCGGGCGAGCGGATGCGCTACGACTACCTCTACGCCGCCGAGACGCTGGCCGAGATGGAGAGCCTCGCCATCGCCACGGGCCGCCCACGCCCGCCGATCGAGATCAACGCCTGGGGCGACCTGCTCTGGGCGCATGGCGCGGCGGCGCTGGCCCTGTCGGAGATCACCGAGGCGCTTCTGCAACCCGCGCGCGACGTCGCGGCGCAGTAGCCGCGCCGGGACGCGGCGGACGGGAACGGACCCCTCCGCCCGCGCATTGCCAGCGCGGGGGACGCCTGCGATAACGGACGGGCGAACAACGGGGGGTTGCTTGGTCCGTTTCCGTCATGCCGCCTGCGCGCTGCTCGCGCTGCTCGCGCTGACCCCCGCCGGCGGGGCGCAGGTCATCGACTTCGAGACCCCCGGCGCGGACGAGGCGCTGACCGAGACGCTGCGCCGGTCCTCGGCCCTGCTCGGGGCGGAGCGCGAGGGGACCATCGACCCGCAGGACCTGTTCGCCGCCGCCCTCGCGGAGTATGCGCGGCTCGTCGGCACGCTCTACGGCGAGGGCTACTACTCGCCGGTGATCAGCATCCGCATCGACGGGCGCGAGGCGGCCGGGATCCCGCCCCTCGACTCGCCCGACCGGATCGGCCGGATCGCGGTGCGCGTGGACCCCGGCCCGGCCTTCGCCTTCGGCACGGCGCGCGTCGCCCCGCTGGCCGCCGGGACGGTCCTGCCGCCCGAGTTCCGCGCCGGCGCGCGCGCGCGGAGCGGGGCCGTGACCGCGGCGGTGGGCGCGGGAATCGACGCCTGGCGCGACGCGGGCAACGCCAAGGCGCGGGTCGCCGCGCAGCGCGTGGTCGCGAACCACCCCGCGGCGCGGCTCGACGCGGACGTGACGCTCGACCCCGGCCCGCGGCTGCGCTTCGGCCCGCTGACGGTGGAGGGGGCGGAGCGCCTGCGCGAGCGGCGCATCCGGCGCATCGCGGGGCTTCCCGAGGGCCGCGTCTTCAGCCCCGCCGAGCTCGAGCGCGCGGCCGAGCGCCTGCGCCGGACCGGCGTGTTCCGGTCGGTCACCCTGGCCGAGGACGAGGCGGTGACCCCGCCCGACCTGCTCGGGATCACCGCCACCCTGGTCGAGGAGCGGCCGCGCCGCTATTCCTTCGGGGCCGAGATCGCGAGCCTCGACGGGGCGACGCTGTCGGCGCTCTGGCTGCACCGCAACCTGCTCGGCGGGGCCGAGCGGCTGACGGTGGAGGGGCAGGTCACGAACCTCGGCGCGCAGGACAGCGGCACCGACTATTCGCTGGGCGTGGCGCTGGAGCGGCCCGCCACGATCAACGCCGACACGACCGCGCGGGTCGCCGCCGAGGTGGAGCGGCTGGACGAGGCCGACTTCGACGCCGACACCGCCACGCTGGGCCTGACGCTGACGCGAATCGCGAGCGAGCGGTTCTCGACGCGCATCGGGCTCGAATACGGCGTCGGGCGCTACGAGGACGCGACGGGCCGCTACAGCTTCCGCCAGCTGTCGCTGCCGCTGGGGGCCACCTACGACACGCGCGACGACCGGCTGGACGCGACCCGCGGCTCCTTCGTCGATGCCGAGGTGCGGCCCTTCCTCGGCTTCGGGGACAGCGCCTCGGGCACGCGGATCGCGGTCGACGGGCGCGCCTACAGGGGGTTCGGCGAGGACGCCCGGTTCGTCCTCGCCGGGCGGATCCAGGGCGGCGCGGTGCTGGGCGCGGCGCTGGAGCGGACGCCGCGCGACTATCTCTTCTACTCGGGCGGGGGCGGCACGGTGCGGGGGCAGCCCTACCAGTCGCTGGGCGCGACCCTTCCCGGCACGGGCGCGGCGGACCCGGTCACGCTGGGCGGCACCACCTTCGCCGCGGCCTCGGTCGAGCTGCGCGCGCGGATCACCGACACGATCGGCCTCGTGGGCTTCGCCGACGCGGGCGCGGTGGGGATCGGCGGCCTCTCGGGCGCGGGGTCGGACGTCCACGCCGGGGCGGGGCTGGGCCTGCGCTACGACACCGGGTTCGGGCCGATCCGGCTCGATGTCGCGGCCCCGGTCGCGGGCGACACGGGCGAGGGCGTGCAGATCTACGTCGGCATCGGGCAGGCCTTCTGATGCGGCGCTGGCTCGTTCCCCTGCTGCTTGTCCCGGGACTGGCCCTCGCGCAGGAGGACGCGGCACGGGACCGCGACGTGCTGACCGCCTTCCTCGAGGACAACCTGTCGGGTGCCGGGCGCGTGGTGACGATCACGGGCTTCGCGGGCGCGCTGTCGTCGCGCGCCACCATCGACCGGCTGACCATCGCCGACGACGCGGGCGTCTGGATCACGCTCGACGGCGTGGTGATCGACTGGAGCCGGTCGTCGCTGCTGCGCGGCGCGATCGAGGTGAGCGAGCTGAGCGCCACGGCGATCACCGTCGTCCGCCCCCCGCAGGCCGGGGCCGACGCGGCCCTGCCCCCGCCCGAGGCGCAGGGGTTCGCGCTGCCCGAACTGCCCGTCTCGGTGCGGATCGGCGACCTCTCCGCCGACCGGATCGTGCTGGGCGAGGCCGTGCTGGGCCAGCCGGTCGAGGGGCGGCTTCAGGCCGCCCTGTCGCTGTCGGGCGGCGAGGGCGAGGCCGACCTCGTGCTGGAGCGGACCGACGCCGGGCCGGCGGGCCGGTTCGCGCTCGACGCGGGCTATTCGAACGCGAGCCGCGTCCTGCGGGTCGACCTCGCCGCCACCGAGGCGGCCGGCGGTCTCGCGACGACCGCGCTGGGCATCCCCGGCGCGCCGGCGGTCGACCTGTCGGTGCGGGGCGAGGGGCCGCTCGACGCCTTCGCCGCGACCGTGCGGCTGGCCTCGGGCGGGACGGACAGGCTGGCGGGCACGGTGACGCTGCAGGGGACCGAGGCGGGCGCGCAGCGCTTCGCGGCGGACCTGAGCGGGGACCTCGCCCCCCTGTTCCTGCCCGACTACGCGGCCTTCTTCGGCCCCGAGGTGGCGCTGACCGCCCGCGGCACGCGCGAGGCCTCGGGGCGGCTCGACCTCGACGCGCTGGCGCTGCGCACCCGCGCGCTGACGCTGGACGGTGCCTTCGCCGTCGCCGCCGACGGCACGCCCGCCTCGTTCCGGCTGGAGGGCCGGCTCGCGGATCCCGGGGGCGGGCCGGTGCTGCTGCCCGCCGCCGTGCCCACGCGGGTGGACGAGGCGGACATCCTGCTCGACTTCGACACGGCGCGGCGCGACGAGGGCTGGCGCGCGGTGGCCACCCTCCGGGGGCTGGAGCGCGACGGCTTCCGCGCCGGGGCCGTGGCGCTGCGCGGATCGGGGCGGCTGCGCGCCGCCGGGGGGATCGGGGGCACGCTGGCGGTGCAGGCCGCCGGCGTCGTTCCCGCCGACCCGGCGCTGGCGGCGGCGCTGGGCCCCGACCTCGCCGGATCCCTGACCTTCGAGGCGGGCGCCTCGGGCGCGCTGGGTCTGCCGCAGATCCGCATCCGGGGCGCGGACTACACGCTCGAGGCCGGCGGTCAGGTCACCGGGCTCGGCGAGGGCTTCGGCATCGCCGGCCGCGCCACGCTGCGCGCCGATGACCTCGCGCGGTTCTCGGCTCTGGCCGGCCGGCCGCTGTCGGGCGCCGCCGAGGTCTCGGCCAGCGGCGCGGGCAGCCTTCTGGGCGGCGGCTTCGCCCTCGACGCGACCGTCGCGGGCACCGACCTGACCCTCGGCCAGGCCGAACTGGACAGCCTGCTTCGCGGCGCCTCGCGGATCGACCTGTCGGCCACGCGCGACGGGTCGGGGACGACGATCCGCCGGCTCGACGTGTCGGCGCGGACGCTCTCCGCGCGGGCGCGCGGCACCGTCGCCACGGCAGGCAGCGACCTCGCGGCGGAGCTCGAGGTCGCGGACCTCTCGGCCCTCGGCACGGGCTACCGCGGCGCGCTGTCGGCCCGGGCCGCCTTCGCCGGCACGCGGGACCGGGGCGCGCTCACGCTCGACGGCACCGCGACCGGCCTCGCGCTGGGCCAGCCGCAGGCCGACCGCCTGCTCGCCGGGACCAGCCGGCTCGCCGTGCGGGCGACCCTGGATGCCGGCCGGGTGCTCGTGGATCGCGCGACGATCGCGAACCCCCAGGTGACGGCCGAGGCCTCGGGCACCGTGGCGGGGGGAACGCGCACGCTGGCGCTGGACGCACGGCTCGCCGACCTCGGCCTGATCCTGCCGGGATTCCCCGGACCCGTCACGGTCGCCGGCACGGTGACCGACCGGGGCGCGGGCTACGACCTCGCGCTGCGGGGGACGGGGCCGGGCCAGATCGCGGCCGAGGCCCGGGGGCAGGTCGCGGCCGATCTCGGCACAGCCGACCTCCGGCTCTCGGGGTCGGCGCAGGCCGCGCTCGCGAACCCCTTCATCCAGCCGCGCAGCATCGGCGGCCCCGTCCGCTTCGACCTCGCGCTCCGCGGGCCGCTCGATCCCGCGAGCCTCTCGGGCCGGGTCGCCCTGTCGGAGGGGCGCCTGTCCGACCCCGGCCTGCCTTTCTCGCTTCAGGGGATCGAGGCGACGGCGGACCTGGCCGGCGGACAGGCGCGGATCGCGGCGCGCGCGGGCGTGACCTCGGGGGGGACCGTCACGGCCTTGGGGACGGTCGGGCTGGCCGCGCCCTATCCGGCGCGCCTGTCGGCCGACCTGCGGCAGGTCATCCTGCGCGACCCGCGGCTCTACGAGACGCGGGTGAACGGCACCGCGACGGTGACGGGCCCGCTGACGGGGGGCGCGGTGGTCGGAGGCAGCCTGCTCCTGAACGAGACCGAGCTGCGCATCCCCGACACGGGCTTCGGCGCCTCGGGCCTGATCGAGGGGCTGGAGCATGTCGACGAACCCGCCCCGGTGCGCGAGACGCGGCGCCGCGCCGGCCTTCTGGACGACCCGGCGGCGGGCGCGGGCGGCGCGGTCGGCAGGGCCGCGGCGCCCCTCGCGCTCGACCTGACGATCCGCGCACCGAACCGCGTGTTCATCCGCGGCCGCGGTCTCGACGCCGAGCTGGGGGGCGCGCTGCAGCTGGGCGGCACGGTCGACGCCGTCGTGCCCACCGGCGGGTTCGACCTGATCCGGGGCCGGCTCGACATCCTCGGCACGCGGCTCGTCGTGGCGCAGTCCACCCTGCGGCTGGAGGGCAGCTTCGATCCGCTGATCGACGTCCGCGCCTCCACCGAAAGCGAGGGGATCACCGCCTCGGTCCTCATCGCCGGCCGCGCGAGCGCGCCCGAGGTGAGCTTCGTCTCGGTGCCCGAACTGCCCGAGGAGGAGGTCCTCGCCCGGCTCCTGTTCGGCCAGGGGCTGGAGAACCTGTCGGCGTTCCAGGCGGCCCAGCTCGCCGGCGCGGTGGCGACGCTGGCCGGGCGCGGCGGCCTCGGCCTCGTCGGCCGGCTGCGGCAGGGCTTCGGGCTGGACGATCTCGACGTCAACACCGGGGCGGAGGGCGGAACCGAGGTCACGGCGGGCCGCTACCTGTCGCGCAACCTCTACACCGAGATCACCGTCGACGACCAGGGGCGGACCACCATCGACCTGAACCTCGACGTGACCGACAGCATCACGCTGCGCGGATCGACCGGCAACGAGGGCGGCACGGGGCTGGGCGTCTTCCTCGAGCGCGACTACTAGTTCATCCGCGCGCGGCGATCCTCGTCGGGCCAGTCCGCGAGGCCCGCCCAGAGATGGTCGAGATCGCCCGCCGCGCGCGCCGACAGCGTGGGATCGTCGGCGAAGAGGTGCCGCATCGTCCGCAGGAACAGCGCGCGGCTGCCGAGCGTGCGGATCTGGCAGCCCGCCATCAGCAGCGTGCGGTATTCGGGCGACCGCGCGAGCACCGCGTCGGGCGGCAGCCCCGCCTCGCCCGCCAGCGCGCGGTAGGCCCTGCGCGCGCGCTCAACCGCGCTGGCAAGGCTGTCGGTCCTGTCGAAATCGTCCACCCCAATCCCCCGTCCAATCCGCCCAGCCTCGGAAATGCGCCGAGCCTAGCGGCGGATGCCACGGGATTCGACGGATTCCTTCGGCCAGTGCCGTTCGATACGGGAAGACTGATGGCCCATTCCGGCAATTTTTGCACGGTGGCCTGTCGGAGATGTGTCCGATCGGGGCAAATCCGGACATTGCGGCCCCGCACGGCCGGCCGGAGCGCGGGCCGGAATGCAGAAGGGCCCGCCGGTGGCGGGCCCTTGCGAGAACGGCGCGCGTCCTCAGATCGCGATCACTGGCCGGCGGGCGCGGTCGTGGCCGACGAGCCATCCGACGAGGCGACGAGCGCGGCGACGACGCCCAGGCCGATCAGCGGGAGCAGCAGACCACCGCCCGTGGCGGGGGGCGCGGCGGTCACGACCGGCACCGGCTCGGCCTCGACCACGACGGGGCCGCCGGCAATGGCGGCCGACGCCGTCAGCGCGGTGGCGGCAGCGGCGAAGGCGATGATCTTTTTCATTTAACTCTCCGTGACTTGGATGGATGGTTGACAGTTCGATATCATACGGTGGCAGCCTATGGAAGACCTATATTCCGGGCGTTGTCAACAACGCGGGACAGCACCACGTGGCCCCATTCCGGTGTCAGCAACTGTCTGGATTTCCTCAGGAAACCGCCTCCTTCGAACCAGTAGTCATTAACGAAATCGACCCCGTTCCCGCTACAGCTTTCGGTCACATGGCGGACGGTGTGTTGTCGCTCTACAACAGTCACTGTCGTCATTCCGCGATCCGCAAGCGTGCAGAGGTATTCGAAGCGCCGCGTCTGGTCCGCACCGTCGGTAAAGTAATACGAACGCCGGAATGTTCCCGTGCCCGAGGCGATCCGGGCGATCTCCGGCGCATCGGATTGCAGGATGTCCGGCCCGAATCCGCGCGTCGCGACCATGATCCCGCCGCGGAAGGCGATGGTCCGGTCGTCGATGGTCGACCAGGTCTCCACCGCGCCGTTGCGCGCGAAGGGCACGACGAAGGCCGTCAGCCCGGCCGAGGGGATCTCGGCCATGATCATCGGGGTGTCGTACTGGGCGAGCTGGGCGCGGGTGATCGCGGGCGCCGCCTCGCCGCCCGGTGCCGCGCGCCGCGACAGCACCTCGGCCTGCGCGAGGCGCGCCACCGCGAGCGCCGGGCTGGGCGTCCCGTCCGATGCGCAGCCGGCCAGCGCGAGCGCCAGACCGGCGGCGAGGGCGATGCGTCGCGTCATCTCCAGAACCGTCCCCACTGCTCGTCGAAGCCCTGCTGGCCGTAGTCGCGCACGGTGCCGTAAAGCCGCCCGTCCACGTTGAGCCGCGCGCCCCCGTCGCGGGTCAGCGGCCGGATGACCGCCGACGACACCTGCCGCGTGGGCGTGCCGAGGAACCAGTTGACCGGGATCTGCAGCTTGATGCCCTTGTCGAAGGAGCCCTCGCCGAAATCCTCGAAGGAGACGTCGGTGAAGGTCGCGAAGGCCCCGACCGACCAGCCGTTCTCGAACTGCCGGTCGAGCGAGATCGTGGCGCCGTAGTCCCCCGCAAGATAGCGGCCGACGTCCACCTGGGCGAGGAAGCTCCGTTCGCCGCCGAAGCTGTAGTAGGCCGAGGCAGAGCCGGTGACGACGTCGTAGTCCTGGAACCCCAGCCCGAGGTCGAAGTCGCGCTTGCGGGCGTAGTTGACCTCCACCCCCAGCGCGAGCGGGCCGGACGACGGGGCCCAGAGCACCTCGGTCGACACGCCGCCGAACATCCGCTCCAGATAGCCCGCCGTGACGCGGCCGTAGACCTCGGGCGCGAGCCGGCGGTAGTAGGCCAGCGTCAGGGTGTCGAGCGCGGGATCCCCCTCGCGGTCGTAGCGCACGCCGTCGGTGCGCACGCGCGGCAGCGCCGACTCGCCCTGCCGCGAGTTGCGCAGGTTGCCGGTCAGGCGCTTGCTGACCGATCCCGCGACGACGAGGCCCGGCGCGAGGTCGTAGCTCGCCCCGAGCCGCAGGCCGAGGTCGGCGCGGATCGGGTTCTCGGGGTCGAAGAGGCGCGTGCGCAGGAAGGGCGCGAGGTTCCACTGGAACCGCGGATAGCGCGCCGGGTCGAAGGCGAGGTTCGCGGCGGGCGCGCCCGCGTCGCCGATCGCCGCGCGGTCGCGGATCGCCTCGGCCGCGCCGGGGGCGAACTCCAGCCGCTCGAGGTCCGACCGGCGCAGCGTGACCTTCGCCACGGGCATCCCGCGCACCACGGGCACGATCTCGAAGACCTCGACCGAGGCGGGCATGATCGCGGTCATCACGCGGGCCACGCGGCCCACCGCCTGCGCCTCGCTGTCGTTCCGGTCGTTGCGGATGCGGACCTGCGCCGTGGTGCCGGTGTAGCCGATCGCCTCGACGACGATCCCGTCCTTCTCAAGCCGCCGGTTGATGTTGCCGATCAGGATCGGGGCGATCCCCTCCTGCGTGACCCAGTCGGGCGACCAGGCCTCGGGGTCCGCCTCGCGCGCGGGGCGCACCTCGACCGGATCGGGCGCGCCGCCGCGGATGCCGCCCGTCGGGCGCTGCCCCGGGTTGATGAAGAACTGCGCGGCGAGCCCCAGCTCGGAGCCGTACATGTAGTAGGCCCCGACCCGCATCGTCTCGTGGACCGCGTACTCCAGCCCGACGTTGAAGGGGCTCGCCCGGTCGAAGGTCCGCCGGCGGCCGCTCTCGATCGTGTAGTCGTCGGACGAATACTCGGCCTTGACCGTCCAGCGGTCGTCGATGCGGTACTCGAGGCTCGCGAAGGGGGCCGCCGGGCCGCGGAAGAACTGGTTGGTGTTGACCTGCCCGCCCTCGCCCACGTCGACGGGCGGGCGGTCGCCGAAGGGCGAGCCGATACCGCCGTAGGTGCCCAGCCGCCCCCAGCCGAGGCCCGCCGTCACCTTCAGGTGCGGGCCCAGCGTCTTCGTCGCCGCCACGTATTCGGCCGAGAACAGCCCCGTGCCGATGAAGTCCTGCAGGCCCACGCTGACCGCGGGCATCACCCGGCCCTCGCGCGTGACCTGGTAGCGCAGGTCGAAGTTGCGGTCGAAGTAGGTGTCGAAGGCCGACCCCACGACCGCGTTCCAGTCGCGGACCCCCTGGTAGCGGAAGCTCGCCGACAGGCGCGGGGTCAGCTGGAAGGTCAGCGTGTTCCGGCTGACCGGCCCGAACCGCGCGCTCGAGGCGGTGAGCATCCCGTCGGGCTGGCTCTCGCCCGAGGGCAGGTCGATCGTGCCCGTCGAGCCGTAGAGGTTGAGCGTCGGCTGGATGTCCTCGGCCGGGGCGACCGACGCGGTCAGCGCCGCCAGGACGGTCGTCAGGCCGAGGACGACGCGGCGCGGCAGCGGGAAGTGGACTGTCATGGGCGCCTCGATCCGACGGGGTGCAGTCTAGTGGATGCCGGGACGGGCAACAACGTCTTTCCGGGCGCGCGGGACGGCGTCACACCGACTGCGCCGCGGGCGTGGTCGGCGGAAATCCCTCCACCCACCGCAGGACCACCTCGCGCGCGGCGTGCGCGTCGCCCGCGGCCACCGCGGCGCGCAGGGACCGCAGCGCCCCCGCCATCTCGAGCTCGGTCAGGCCCGCCTCGCGCGCGCGCAGGATCTTCGGATGCGGCGTGGGCAGCAGCCCCTCGCCGATCAGCAGCTCCTCGTGCAGCTTCTCGCCGGGGCGCAGCCCGGTCACGACGATCTCGATGTCGCCGTCGGGGTTGGCCGCGTCGCGGACCGAATAGCCCGCGGCGTGGATCATCTGCACGGCGAGGTCGCGGATCCGCGTGGGCTTGCCCATGTCGAGCACGAACACGTCGCCCCCCTCGGCGAAGGACCCCGCGAGCAGCACCAGCTGCGCGGCCTCCGCGATGGTCATGAAGTAGCGCGTGACCTCCTCGTGGGTCAGCGTCACGGGGCCGCCGCGCGCGATCTGCTCCTTGAAGAGCGGGATGACCGAGCCCGACGATCCCAGCACGTTGCCGAAGCGCACCATGCTGAAGACGGTGCCCGGCGCCCGGCGCGCGAGGTCCTGCACCACCAGCTCCGCCAGCCGCTTCGACGCGCCCATCACGTTCGTCGGCCGCACCGCCTTGTCGGTGGAGATCAGGATGAACCGCTCCACCCCCGCCTCGACCGCGGCCTCGGCCAGCGTCCGGGTGCCCAGCACGTTGTTCGACAGGCCCGCGACCGGGTTCATCTCCACCAGCGGGACGTGCTTGTAGGCGGCCGCGTGGAAGATCACGTCGACCCCGTGCTCGCGCAGCGCGTCGCGCGCGAGCCGCGCGTCGCAGACCGACCCCAGCACCGCGCGCACCTCGATGTCGTCGTCGCCGATCAGCGCGCGCAGGTCGCGGTCGATGGTGTAGAGCGCGAACTCCCCCTGCTCGAACAGCACGAGCCGGCGCGGCCCGCAGCGGATGAGCTGGCGGCAGAGCTCCGACCCGACCGACCCGCCCGCGCCCGACACGAGGATCGTCCGCCCGGCGTAGGCGTCGGTGCCCTGCGGAAGCTGCTCGCCCAGCGCGGCGCGGTTGAGGAACTGGCCGGGCTGCGCCGCCGCCAGCCGGTCGATCAGCTTCTCCTCGCCCACGAGTTGCGCGAAGGAGGGCAGCGACTGCACCTCCACCCCCATCGTGCGCAGGTCGCGCGTGATCTGGCCGAGCTTCGGGGCCGAGACCGAGGGCATGGCGAGCACGATGCGGTCCACCTTGCGCTCGCGCACGAAGCGCGGCAGCGCCCGCGCGGGGATCACCCGCAGCCCGCCGATCGTCACCGCATGCAGGGTCGGGTTGTCGTCGATGAAGCCCACAGGGACGAGGCTGCGGTGGGTCCGCAGCGCGGCCGCGAGCTGCATGCCGGTGTTGCCCGCGCCGTAGATCATCACCCGCCGCTTCACGTCGCCCTGCCGCAGGATCCACAGCAGCGCGTGCAGCATCAGGAGCCGCGCCCCGACCGAGACGGGGAACAGGATCAGCCCGAACAGCGTCGCGCCGAAGACCGGCATCCCGAACCGCGTGAAGAGGTTCAGCCCCCAGAGGACCAGCACCATGGCGAAGGCGTAGCCCGCCGTCCTCAGGACCGCGGTGCCCTCGTAGGCGTTGAGCTTGATGCGCGGCAGCCCGAAGGCGCTGGAGGCGACCCCCGCCACCAGCCCCATCACCGGCACGCCGAGCCAGAAGCCCGGCAGGAACCAGACCGGATGCTCGGGCCCGTAGATCAGCAGGAAGGTCGCCAGAAGCGTGAGCGGCGCCAGCGCCACGTCGACCATCATCAGAAGGAAGCGCTTCTGCGGACGGCCGAGGCGTTCCACCATCGCATAGAGTCTGCGCCGTGCGGTCGTCATCCGGTCTCCATCCGCGCCGCCGGCCCGGTCCACCGGCGGTCTGATCGCGAAACCCTACAGGGCATCGCGGCCCTTTGCCGCAAAAAGCGCGGGAAAGGCAACCGGTGCCGCGCGGCCCCCTGCAAAATTGCCACAAGCGGGCCTAGGCGCGGCGCCCGCCGGGCCGCAGCCGCGGCAGCACCCGCCCGACCGTCCGCCCGAGCAGCACCGCGTCGAGGCAAAGCGTCCGGTTGCGCTGGTAGATGAGATCGAGCCGCGCCTTGCGCGGCACGCAGCGGCGGGCGTAGACCGCATCGGTCTCGGCCGCGTCGCGGCAGGGGGCGAGCAGCCGCTCCTCGGCCCGGTGGTACACCAGCGTGGCGAGGCCCGTGATCCCCGGCCGCGACCGCAGCACCCGCGCGTAGAGATCCGGGAACCGCTCGACGTACTCGCGCAGCGGCGGGCGGGGGCCGACGAAGCTCATGTCGCCCCGCAGCACGTTCCAGAGCTGCGGCACCTCGTCGAGGCGCGAGGCCCGCAGGACGCGGCCGGCGCGCGTCACCCGCGCGGCCTTGTCCCCGCCCGACACGCCGCCGTCGGAGGCGGCCGGGCGCATCGTCCGCAGCTTCCACAGCCGGAACGGCCGGCCCGGCGCGCGCATCCGCTCGGCCCGGTAGAACAGCGGCCGCCCCTCGGTCGCGAGGAGCACGGCGAGCAGCGCCGCGAAGGGCACGGCGAGCACCGCGACCAGCACGAGCGCCAGCGCGAGGTCGAAGAGCCGCTTCGCGGGGGTCACGCCGCGCCCCCCGTCCCGCGCCGCCATTCCGCGACCATGCCCGCGGGCGTCGCCGCGGTCGCCTCCGCCCCGACCAGCGCCGCGAGCCGCGCCACGTCGAGCGTGACGCGCGCCACGACGCCGGGGTTGGGCGGCCCGTAGGCCCAGGGCAGGCCCGCCGCCTCCAGCAGCGCGCCCATCGCCACCGGCGGGGCCGCCGCGAGGTTCAGGACGGGCGGCAGCGCCCCGGCCCCGCCGATCCCGCGCAGGCAGAGCCGTGCCAGCACCTCGGCGAACGCGAGGGGGCCGATGTAGCTGCGCACCGGCCCGCCCTCGTGCCCCGGCACCGGGTCAAGCGTCACCGGCCGCCCCGGCACCGCGGCGCCGATCAGCGCGTCCGCGCCCAGCACGTTGCCGATCCGCAGGCAGGTCACGCCCGGGCGGCCCGCGACCGCCGCCTCCATCGCGCGCTTGGCGGCCCCGTAGTCCCCCGCCGGACGCAGCGGCGCCTCCTCGGCGAGGTCCTCGCCCGGGCCGTAGACGGCGCTGCTGGAGGCGAGCAGGACCAGCGCCGCGCCCTGCCGCCGCGCGAGGTCGCAGACCGCCCGCGCCAGCGCCACCGTCGCGGCCGCGTCGATCCGGCCGCCCGCGAGGTGCAGGATCGCGCCGCCGGCGAGGGCCGGTCCGGGATAGGGCCCGGCCAGCGGATCCCAGACGACCGCCCCCGGGACCGCGCCGCCCCGCGACTGCCACAGCGGCCGCGCCAGCCCGGCGAGCCGCGCGGGCCATGCCGCGCGGAGCACGCGGCCCAGTCGCCCCGAGGCCCCGGTAATCAGGATTGGCCGTTCCGCGCGCTCCACGCTATAGAAACCCTCGTCCTCCGCGATTGACGCGGCCTGCGGCCCCAGTATGTTTCGCCGTCCGCCGATGTCCACCCGCGACAGGGCCGACCCGTTCCGAGGTGACGAATGCGCCGTCCGATCCGCTTCCTGATCCTGCTCGCGGCCAGCGCCGGGCTTCTGGCCGGCTGCAGCACGCCCCGCTCGGCGGGCGAGGCGGGCCCGATCCTGCGGGGGGCCGAGGCCACGGACGCGACCTTCGCGGTGATGCCCGTCACGCGCGAGACGCTGCCGGGGATCGCCGCCTGGCCCGCCGGCCGGTCGAGCGGGGTGGAGGGCTGGATCCGGCGCAGCCGCGGCCCGGCCGGCAACCAGATCGAGCCGGGCGACACGATCGACGTGTCGATCTGGGACAACGAGGAAAGCTCGCTCCTGACGCAGCCGAACCAGAAGGTGGTGGCGCTGCCCGACATGACCGTCTCGCCGCAGGGGACGGTGTTCCTGCCCTACGTCGACGAGGTCTACGTCGCGAGGATGACCCCCGACCGCGCGCGGGCGGCGGTCCAGGACCGGATGCGCACGATCATCCCCTCGGCGCAGGTCCAGCTGCGGCTGCGGTCGGGGCGCGGCAGCGCGGTCGATCTGGTCAGCGGCGTCCGCCAGCCCGGCAACTACGTGATGCCCGACCGCGACTTCACCATCATGGGCCTGCTGGCGATGGGCGGCGGCCCGGTCGAGCAGTTCGAGAACCCCCAGGTCCGCCTGTCGCGCGACGGCCGGCTCTACGGCGTGCCGCTTGCCACGCTGATGGACAACCCGGACCTCGACACCACGCTGCGCGGCGGCGACAAGGTCTACATCGAGGACGACGACCGCTACTTCCTGGCGCTGGGCGCGGCCACCAGGCAGGCCCCCGTCCCCTTCCCGGCCGAGCGGGTCACGGCGCTCGACGCGGTCTCGCTGACCGGCGGACTGAACGCGCAGCGCGCCGATCCGAAGGGCGTCCTGGTCCTGCGCGACTACGACGCCGACGCGGTCCGCACCGACGGGACCGGGCCCGCGAAGGACCGCATGATCTTCGCCATCGACCTGACCACCGCCGACGGCCTGTTCAGCGCCGGGGAGTTCGAGATCCACGACCGCGACCTCGTGCTCGTCACGGAAAGCCCGCTGACCTCCACGCGCGCCATCCTCGGCCTCGTCAGCGACACGGCGCTCGCCCGCACGCGGCTGCAGCTCTAGGGCCCGTGGTCCTCCAGCCGGACGCGCAGCTCGCGCAGAACCGGCAGGACGGCGCGGACCCGGTCGGCCCCGAGCTGCGCCACCACCTCGGCGATGACCGGGGCTATGGCCTGCACGGCGGCGTCGCGCGCCGCGCGGCCCGAGGGGCTGATCTTCACCTGCTTGCGGCGCGCGTCGTCCCAGTCGGGGCGGATGTGGACGTGGCCCGCCCATTCCAGCCTGGCCAGCGTGTTGGTCATCGCCCCGCGCGTCACGTGGAAGGCGCGGGCGAGCTGGGCCGGGCTGCGTTCCCCCTCGCTTCGGGCGAGATGGTTCAGGACCGAGAACTGCGACAGCTCCAGCCCCCGCGGCAGCACGCGGCTGAGCCGGTTCCGCGCCAGCTGGTCGGCCATGAAGAGCTCGCCGAACAGGGCGACGGCGATGTCCTCCACCCGGTCGCCCATCACGGCCCGTCGAAGGCCCGGTCCTGCCCGAGCGAGGGGATCCGCGTCCGCGCCCGCGCGGTGGCCGAGGGGTCGAGGTCGACGAAGGCGACGCCCGGCCCGGCCCCCCCGTCGGCGAGGATCTCGCCCCAGGGCGCGACCGCGAGGCTGTGGCCGTGCGTCCGCCGGCCCGGCCCCGCCGCCTCGGGGTGAAAGCCCGTCTGCGCGGGGGCGAGGACATGGCACCCCGTCTCGATCGCGCGGGCGCGCAGCAGCACCTCCCAGTGCGCCGCGCCCGTGATGTGGTTGAAGGCGGCGGGCACGGTCAGGATGTCGGCCCCCGCCTGCGCAAGCCGGCGGTAGAGGTGCGGGAAGCGCAGGTCGTAGCAGACCGTCAGGCCGATCCGTCCGAAGGGCGTGTCGGCGAGGACCGCGCGCGCCCCGGGGCGGTAGGCGGCGGATTCGCGGTAGACCTCGGTCTCGGTCACGTCGACGTCGAACATGTGGATCTTGTCGTAGCGCGCGACGATCCCGCCGTCGGGGCCGATCAGCAGCGACCGGTTGGCCAGGCGCCCGTCGGCCTCGCCGGTCTTCACGGCGATCGAGCCCGCGAGCAGCCAGACGCCCGCCGCGGCGGCGGCCTCGCGCAGGGCCGACAGGGTCGGGTCGTCGTCCTCCGCATGCAGCAGCGCGCGCTGGCGCGCCCGGTCCGAGGACAGCATGTTGGTGCATTCCGGGGTCAGCACGAAGCCCGCGCCCCCCGCAACCGCGGCGCGGACCTGCGCGAGCGTCGCGGCGAGGTTGGCGGCCGGGTCGTCGCCGACCGTCAGCTGCACCAGGGCCGCGCGCACCCGGTCAGCCCGCGAGGAGCGGGTCGAGCCGGCCCTCGCCGTCGAGCGCGTGCAGGTCGTCGCTGCCCCCCACGTGCCGCCCGTCGATGAAGATCTGCGGCACGGTGCGGCGGCCGCCCGCGCGCTCGGTCATCTCGCGGCGGCGGCCGGGATCGGCGGCCACGTCGATCTCGGTGAAGGCCGCGCCCTTCGCGGCCAGAAGGCGCTTCGCGGCCAGGCAGTAGGGGCAGGTGGGGGTCGTGTAGATCTCGATCCGGGCCATCGGCGTTCCTTTCGGCTGTGCCGATCATATAGCCGCCCACCCGTCCTTCGCAACGCGGGCGAGCGCCAGCACCGCGACCGACCGCGCCCCGCCGTCGAGGCAGGCGCCGGCGGCCGCGTGGAGGGTGGCGCCCGAGGTCATCACGTCGTCGACGATCAGGACCGCCCGTCCGCCCAGCCGCGCGGCCCGGCGCGGGTGCAGCGCCAGCGCCCCCTCCATGTTGGCGAAGCGCCCCGCCCGGCTGCGGCCGTCCTGCGTGCGGGTGGACCGCCGCCGCACCAGAAGGTCGGGGCAGTGCTCGAGCCGCGCGAGCCGCGCGAGGCCCGCCGACAGCAGCGCCGCCTGGTTGTAGCGCCGCGCCAGGAGCCGGGTCCAGTGGAGCGGCACCGGCGCCACCAGCAGGTCCGGAACGATCAGCGGCCGCGCCGCCCGGGCCAGCCAGGGCGCCGCCGCGCGCGCCATGTCGTGCCGGTCGCCGTGCTTGAGCGCCAGCACGATCCGCCGCGCGTTGTCGCGGTAGAGCATCGCGGCGCGTCCCCGGCCCCAGGCGGGGCGCGCCGCGAGGCAGTCGTCGCAGTGGACGGGCCCGCCCGGGTCCTCGCCCGGCAGGGGCAGGCCGCAGGCGTCGCAGACCAGCCCGCCGAGGAACGGGGTGTCGCGCCAGCAGGCCCCGCACAGCCCGAAGTCGCTGGCGACGGCCGCGTCGCAGGTCAGGCACTGCGGCGGATAGACGAGGTGCAGCGCCGCTTGCCATCCGGCGCGCGCCGCCCTAGCTGCGCCCTGAACCGGGATCCCCATGACCCAGACGCCCCCCCCGCTGACCGACCGCGCGGCCCTGCTGCGCCACCGCGCCCGCGCGCAGGCGACGTTCCTGCACGAGGCCGTGGCGGCCGACGTTCAGGAGAGGCTCGCCGAGGTTAACAGGACGTTTACGCGGCCCGCCGTCGTCACGCCCTTCCCCGACGTCTGGCGGCGCGCGCTGCCCGCCGCCCGGACGGTCCCCGACGACGACGCGCTGGCGCTGGAGCCCGGCGCGCATGACCTCGTGCTCCACGCGCTCGCGCTGCACTGGGCGAACGATCCCGTGGGGCAGATGATCCAGTGCCGCCGCGCGCTCGCGCCGGACGGGCTGTTCCTCGGATACCTCTTCGGCGGGCAGACGCTGGCCGGGCTGCGCGCCTGCCTCGCAGAGGCGGAGACCGGGGCGACGGGCGGTCTTTCGCCCCGCGTCCTGCCGATGGCCGAGATCCGCGACGCGGGCGGGCTTCTGCAGCGGGCGGGCTTCGCGCTGCCCGTGGCCGACGCCCTGACGCTGCGGGTCGCGTACCGCGACGCGCTGCACCTGATGCGCGACCTGCGCGCGATGGGCGAGGGCAACGCGCTGGCCGCCCGGCTGCGCCGCCCGACGCGCCGCGGCGTGATCGCCCGGGCCGCCCGGCTCTACGCCGAGACCTGCGGCGACGGCGCGGGCGGGGTGGCCGCGACCTTCGAGATCCTGTGCCTCACCGGCTGGGCGCCGCATGACGGCCAGCCGAAGCCGCTGCGCCCCGGATCGGCCGCGCGGCGGCTCGCCGACGCGCTGGGCACCGTCGAGCGGCCCCTCCCCCGGGCCGACCCGCCCGGTTGACCACGGCCCGTTTCTGTCTATCTGCTCGGCGATGTCCGATCCGAGGAAACCCGCCATGCTGGATGTGAAGCCGGTCCGCACCGAGGGCGCGGTGCCCGTGCGGGGCGACCGCCTGGCGCACGCCCCCGCCGACCATCCGCCGGTGCCGCGCGCCCGGATCGGGGTGCTGCTCGCGAACCTCGGGACGCCGGACGGCCACGACTACTGGTCGATGCGCCGGTATCTCAACGAGTTCCTGTCGGACAAGCGGGTCATCGACTACTCCGCCTGGCTCTGGCAGCCGCTTCTGCAGCTCGTGATCCTGACGAAGCGCCCCTTCTCGTCGGGGGCCAACTACAGGCTGATCTGGAACCACGAGCGGAACGAGAGCCCGCTGATGACGATCACCCGGGACCAGACGGCCGCGATCGCCGCCGCGATGGCCGAGCGGCACGGGGCCGAGGTCATGGTCGATTTCTGCATGCGCTACGGCAACCCGTCGACGCCCGCGAAGGTTCGCGCGATGGTCGAGGCGGGGTGCGAGCGGATCCTGTTCTTCCCGCTCTACCCGCATTACGCGGGCGCCACCTCGGCCACCGCGAACGACCAGTTCTTCCGCGCCCTGATGGCCGAGAAGCGCCAGCCCGCGGTGCGCACCGTGCCCGAGTACTTCGCCCATCCGCTTTACGTCGAGGCCCTGGCGCAGTCGGTGGAGCGCGCCTACGCGGGCCTCGACCACCGGCCCGACCGGCTGGTGGCCAGCTATCACGGCATGCCGCAGCGCTACCTGGCGGAGGGCGATCCCTACCACTGCCAGTGCGCCAAGACCACGCGCCTGCTGCGCGAGCGCCTGGGCTGGGACAAGGGCGCGATCGACACCACGTTCCAGTCGGTCTTCGGCCCCGAGGAATGGCTGAAGCCCTACACCGTCGACCACGTGGCGGCGCTGGCCCGGCAGGGGATCCGGCGGATCGCCGTCATGGCCCCCGCCTTCTCGGCCGACTGCATCGAGACGCTGGAGGAGATCAACGGCGAGATCCGCGAGGCCTTCGAGCATGCGGGGGGCGAGCGCTTCACCTACATCCCCTGCCTCAACGACGATCCGGCGCACATCGAGGCGCTGGCGGCGGTGATCGACGAGAACCTGGCGGGCTGGCTGCCCGCCTGAGGCGCGGCGGGGCGCCCGCCGGCCCCTTCCCGCGCGCCCCTAAGGTCCGCACCGGCGCGCCGGCCCGGGCCGGCGCCGCAGCGGATCGTGATCGCCCCGGCCAAGCGCGCGTTTGAACCCGCCCCGGGCTTCCGCTATGAGGGGGCCGGACCGGATGAAGGACATGCCATGCACAGACGTACCGCCCTGATCCTCGCGGGCACCGCGACGCTTGCGGCCTGCGCGCCCACGGGCGGCGCCCCGCAGCTTGGCGCGGACGGGCGGCCGCTGCCGCAGGTCTACCGGATCGAGCCGGGCATGACCGACCAGGTCTACTTCCGCCTGCTCGACGCGGTGAACGCGCTGCGCACGGCGCGCGGCCTCGCGGCGGTCCGGTACAACGCGAAGCTCAACGCCGCCGCCGCCACCCATTCGCGCGACATGTCGGTGCAGAACCGTCCCTGGCACTTCGGCTCGGACGGCTCCTCGCCGCTGACGCGGGTGCAGCGCCTCGGCTACGAGGGCCGGCTGGGGGGTGAGCTGATCTCGGAGACCTACGAGACCGAACTCGAGACGCTGGCCGCGTGGATGGCGCAGGCCGACACCCGCGCGCTGATCCTCGACCCCGCCATCGACGAGATCGGCTTCTCGTGGTGGCAGGAGCCGAACGGCAAGATCTGGTGGACGATGGTCACGGGCACGGCCGGCGCCGCCGGGCAGAGCCTGTCGCCCGCGGGACAGGCCGGCCTGCCCGCGCAGGCGCCCTTCGTCAACTGACCGTCAGGAACCGACCGTCAGGGCAGGATCTGGATGACCGTCCCGTCGGGCACCATCGCGTAGATGTCCTCCATCTCGCGGTCGGTGACGGCGATGCAGCCCCAGGTCCAGTCGCCGCGCTTGTCGCCCTTGTTCTGGTTGCCGTGGATGAAGATGTCGCCGCCGGGCCGCTTGCCCATGGAACTGGCGTAGGCGACCTGCTCGGGGGTCGGGTAGGAGATGCCGATCGACAGGTAGTAGCGGCTGTTCGGGTTGCGCCGGTCGATGACGTAGGTGCCCTCCGGGGTCTTGCCGTCGTTCTCGAACTGCTTCGGGCCGACCGGCGCGAAGCCGAGGCCGATGTCGAAGCTGCGGAGCACGGTGTCGTTGTTCATGAGGTAAAGCTTGCGGTTGGCCTTCTGCACCTGGACCAGGGTCACCGCCGGCCCGTCGTAGGCGCGGAACTTCGACGCGCAGGCCGAAAGGCCGAGAACCAGCGCAAGCGCCAGCATGATCCGGAAAACGCGCATCGTTCCTCCCCTGCCCCCGGGATGCCTTTTCCCCGAGGCATAGCCGATCGGCGGGATTCGCGGAAGGGGGGATCGCGGCCCGGTCAGCGCGAGAAGCGCGCGACCAGTTCCACGTGCGGGGACCAGCGGAACTGGTCGACGCCCTGCACCCAGTCGAGCGCGAAGCCCGCGCGAACCAGCGTCCGCGCCTCGCGCGCGAAGCTGGCGGGATCGCAGGAGGCGTGGACGACCACGGGAACCGTCGACCGGGCGATCGCCGCGACCTGCGCCTCGGCCCCGGCGCGGGGCGGGTCGATCACCACCGCCTCGATCCCGCGCAGCTCGTCGGGGCCGAGCGGGCGGCGGAAGAGGTCGCGCGTCTCGGCCGTGACGCGGTGCAGCCCGCCCGCGGCCCGCCAGCCCTGGTCGAGCGCCGCGGTCATCGCGGCGTCGCCCTCCACCGCGCGGATCTCGGCCCGCTCCGCAAGGGGCAGCGCGAAGGTGCCGCTGCCGGCGAAGAGGTCGGCGATCCGCCGCGCGCCGCCCACGCCCTCGCGCACCGCGTCCAGAAGGGCGGCCTCGCCCTGCTCGGTCGCCTGCAGGAAGGCGCCGGGCGGCGGCAGCACCCGCGCCGCGCCGAAGCGCTGGACCGGGGGGGCGCGCAGCGCCGCCGGCTCGCCGTCCCAGGTGAGCCGCGCGAGGCGGCGCTCCTCGGCGATGCGCGCCAGCGCCTGCGCCAGGACGGGGTCGAGCGGCTTCCCGCCGGTCACCGCCACGTCGGCCCCGCCCTCGGTGCGCGTCACCGACAGCGCGATCTCGGCCCCGCGCGCGGCGCCCGCCGCCACCAGGTCGGCCAGCGCCGGCCGCGCGGCCATGAGGTCGGGGTGCAGCAGGATGCAGCGCGGCCCGTCGACCAGCGCGTGCGAGCCGCGCGCGTGAAAGCCCACCATCGCCCCGGATCGCGTGCGCCGCCCGGCCAGCGTCGCCCGCCGCCGCGACCGCGCGGGCGAGGTCACGAGCGGGCGGAGCGGCGCCTCCAGTCCCTGCGCGGCCAGCGCCTGCGCGATGATGCCCTGCTTCCAGCCCGCGACGAAGCCGTCGCCCGCGTGCTGCATCAGGCAGCCGCCGCAGGTGCGGGCGTGCGGGCAGGGCGGCGTCACGCGGTGGGGGCTGGGCGACACGATGCGCGGCGCGCGAAGCTGGCGGCCGTCGAAGATCCCCTCGACCACCTCGCCGGGCAGGGTGCGGGGCACGAAGACGGGGCCGCCGGGGCCGGGGGCGATGCCGTCGCCCCGATGCCCGACCCGTTCGATGGTCACGATCACTCGGCGGCGTCCTTCGCGTCGTCCACGCCGATGAACCCGCCCGACTGGCGGTTCCAGTAGCGGGCGTAGAGCCCGCCCTGCGCCAGCAGCGTGGCGTGGTCGCCGTCCTCGACGATGCGGCCCCGGTCCATCACGATGATCCGGTCCATCGCGGCAATGGTCGACAGGCGGTGCGCGACGGCGAGGACGGTCTTGCCCTCGATCACCCGGTCCAGCGCCGCCTGCACCTGCGCCTCCACCTCGCTGTCGAGCGCGCTCGTCGCCTCGTCGAGCACGAGGATCGGCGCGTCCTTCAGGAAGGCGCGCGCCAGCGCGATCCGCTGGCGCTGCCCGCCCGACAGCTTCACGCCGCGCTCGCCGAGGAAGGCGTCGTAGCCCTTGCGGCCGTTGTGGTCCTCCATCGCGCGGATGAAGCCGTCGGCCTCGGCGGCCGTCGCGGCGGCGACCACCGCGGCCTCGTCGGCATCGGGCCGTCCGTAGCGGATGTTGTCGCGGGCCGAGCGGTTGAACATTGCCGTCTCCTGTGTGACCATGCCGATCTGGCGGCGCAGGCTCTCCTGCGTGACGCGGCGCACGTCGTGCCCGTCGACCAGCACCCGCCCCTCCTCGGCGTCGTAGAGCCGCAGCATCAGCGACACGAGCGTCGACTTGCCCGCGCCCGAGGCGCCGACGATGCCGACCTTCTGGCCGGGCGGGATCGTCAGGTCCACGCCGCGCACCCCGGCCCGGCCGTGCCCGTAGCCGAAGGTGACGCGGTCGAAGCGGATCTCGCCCCGGATCCGGGGCAGGTCCAGGGCATCGGGCGCATCGGCGAGGTGATGCGGGCCGGACAGCGTGCGCATCCCGTCCTCCACCTCGCCCACGCTCGTGTAGATGGACATCAGCGTGAAGCTGACCCAGCCCGACATCTGCGCGATCCGCATGGCGATGGCCCCCGCCGCGGCGATCGCCCCCGCGGTCGCCTGGCCGTCCGACCAGAGCCACAGGACGCCCCCGATCAGCAGCACCGGCAGCACGCCCGCGAGCGCCATCAGCGCGAAGCGGAACCAGGTGGAGATCACGCCGAAATCGAGCGATCGGTCGCGGAAGACGTCCATCGCCTCCAGCGCGACGCGGTCCTCGAAGGCGGCATGGGCGAAGAGCTTGACCGTCTTGATGTTGGTGATCGTGTCGACGACCTGTCCCGACACCATGGCGCGGGCCGAGGCGCGCGCGGCGGAGTTTGTCTTCACCCGCGGCAGGAAGTGCCGGATCAGCAGGATGTACGCCACGAGCCAGACCGCGAGCGCCGCCGCGATCCAGGCGTCGATGGCCAGCAGGTAGACGACCGAGCCCACCACCGAGGCCAGCGCGAAGGCCCCGGTGTTGATCGTCTCGGTCGCGACGTCGGTCACCGCGCGCGCGGCCTGCATCTGCTTCTGCGCGATGCGCCCGGCGAAGTCGTTGTCGAAGAAGGTGACCGACTGGCCCAGCGTCCAGCGGTGCAGCCGGCTGAGCACCAGGGGCAGGACGTTCGGCCCCACGACGATCGAGTTGGTGGCCGCGGCGGCGGCGAAGGCCAGGGGCCGCAGCACGAGGTAGAAGCCCGCGAAGGCCCCGAGGAGGACGAGGCTTCCGTCGAAGAACGCCTCGGGCCCCTGCGCCAGCGCCGCGTCGATCACCCAGCCGAGGATCAGCGCCGACACCACCTCCATGCTCCCTGCGAGCGCCGAGAAGACCGTGGCGACCCAGAGCGCGGGCCAGGATCCGCGCAGGCACCAGCGCATGAACGGCCCCAGCGCCTGCGGCGGGGGGCCGTCGGCGGGTCGGAAGGCGTCGATCGCGCCGCCGAGGGATCGAAGGGTGGTCATGCCGCGTCGCCGATGCCGATGAAGCCGCCCGACTGACGCCCCCAGAAGCGGGCATAATGCCCGCCCGCCGCCAGAAGTTCCCCATGCGTGCCCTGTTCCGCGACGTGACCCCCGTCGAGCACCACGATCCGGTCCATCGCGGCGATGGTCGACAGCCGGTGCGCGATGGCGATCACGGTCTTGCCCTCCATCACGCCGAACAGGGTCGCCTGGATCGCCGCCTCCACCTCGCTGTCGAGCGCGCTCGTCGCCTCGTCGAGGATCAGGATCGGCGCGTCCTTCAGGATGACGCGCGCGAGCCCGATCCGCTGGCGCTGCCCGCCCGACAGCTTGACCCCGCGCTCGCCCACCTGCGCGTCGTAGCCGGTTCGCCCTTCGGCGTCGCGCAGCGTCAGGATGAAGTCGTGCGCCTCGGCGCGCCGGGCCGCCTCGACCATCTCCGCCTCGGTGGCCTCGGGGCGGCCGTAGAGGATGTTCTCGCGCACCGAGCGGTGCAGGAGGCTCGAATCCTGCTGGACCATGCCGATGGCGCGGCGCAGGGAATCCTGCGTCACCCGCGTGATGTCCTGACCGTCGATCAGGATGCGCCCCGATTCGGGATCGTAGAACCGCAGCAGCAGCTTCACCAGCGTCGACTTCCCCGCGCCCGAGCGGCCTACGATCCCCACGCGCTCGCCCGGCTCGATCGTCAGCGACACGTCCCGAAGCCCCCCCGACCCCCGCCCGTAGTGGTGCGAGACGCCCCGCACCTCGATCCGCCCGGCGGTCAGCCGCAGGTCGGGCGCGCCGGGCGCGTCGGTCAGCGTGACGGGCTCGGTGATCGTCTCCATCCCCTCCTTCACGACGCCGAGGTTCTGCACGAGCGAGGTCGTGGCCCACATGATCCAGTAGGTCATGTTGTTCAGCCGCAGGACCAGCGCCGCGGCGGCCGCCACGGTGCCCACGGTCGCCATCCCCTGGTGCCACAGCAGGATCGCCCAGCCCGTGACCGACACGATCAGCGCGCCGTTCAGCCCGGTAAGCAGGAGGTCCATCCGGGTGATGATCCGCATCTCGGCGAAGAACTTCGACCGCGCGGTCTCGATCGCCTCGACCGCGTGGTCCATCTCGCGGTCGTGGTGCGCGAAGAGCTTCACCGAATGGATGTTGGCATAGGCGTCGACCACGCGGCCGGTGATCGCCGAGCGCGCGTCCGAGCTCGCGGTCGAGGCCGGGCCCGCGCGCCGCAGCGTCCAGCGCACCAGCAGCGCGTAGAGGACGAACCACACGGCGAGCGGCAGGATCAGGCGCGGGTCGGCATCGCCCAGGATCGCGCCCGCGCCGATGATGGTGACGATGGCGAAGGCCACCGCGTCGAAGGTCTGGAACACCGCCTCGCCCGCCGCCGGGGGCGTCTGCATGATGCGGTTGGCGATGCGCCCCGCGAAGTCGCTCTCGAACCAGCCGACCGGCTGGCGCAGGACATGCGCGTGCGCGCGGTAGCGGATCATCGTCCCGAAGTTGGGCAGGATCGTGTTGTGCAGAAGCGCCACGTGCGCCGTGGCGATCAGGGGGCGCAGGACGAGGATCCCGAGCGCCACCAGCACCAGCTCGGTCCCGTGCGCCGCCCAGACCTGCGCGGGCGTGCCCGACCCGAGCAGGTCGACCATGCGGCCCACGTACCAGATCAGCAGCACGTCGAAGCTGGCGACGACGACCGACAGAGCCGCCGTCACCGCGAAGACCCCGCGGAACGGGCGGATGTAGCCCAGAAGGAACGGCCACAGCCGCCGGGGCGGCGCGTCCGTCCGCTCGTAGGGACCGTAGGGGTCCACGAGTCCTTCGAAGAACCGGAACACGGGGGCGCGCCTTTCTGGGATCGGGCATCGTACATAGGCCGGCCGGCGGCCGAGGGAAAGGCGGGTCAGTCCAGAAGCTGGTCCTTCGTCAGCGTGAAGCCCGACAGGATCCAGCGCGTCTCGAGCGCGGCCAGACGCTCGCCCAGCGCGCGCCCCGCGAGCGCGGGCATCAGGTCGGCCGCCCGCACCGGGAAGACGGCCGCGGCCCCCCGTTCCGCCTCGGCCCGCCAGCCGCCGGGCAGGTGCCCCTCGAGCAGCGCCGCGCGGGCGAGCACGATGTCGCCCGCGAGGTCGGCCCCGAAGCCGTAGCCCAGTTCGGCGGGGGTCCGCTGCGTCCCGATCCCCTCGCGCAGGACGCGCAGGTCGGCCTCCTCGGCGCGCGACAGGCGCAGGCGCGGCCCAGCCCCGTCGCCCCCGAGCACCGCCAGCCGGCGCAGCCAGCGGGGCGGCGCGCCCTCCTCGAGCGCCACGAGGCGCGGCAGCCCGCGCGGGTCCGCCCCCGGCAGCACGCGGCCCAGGACGCCCGCCTGCGCCATCGCGGCGACGGCCGGCGCGGGGTCGGGGGCGGCCAGCAGGCGGCGCATCTCGGCCCCCACCCGCTCGCGCGAGAGCCGGTCCACCCCCCCGGCCCCGGCGGCGCAGGCGGCGAGCCCCTCGGCGTCGATCCCCTGCGCCGGATCGCCGTGGGTCGCGTGGAAGCGGAAGAACCGCAGGATGCGCAGGTGGTCCTCGGCGATGCGGGTCGCGGGGTCGCCCGCGAAGCGCACGCGGCGGGCCCGCGTGTCGGGCAGGCCGCCCAGGGGATCGACCACGGTGCCGTCCGCCTCGGCGTAGAGCGCGTTCATCGTGAAGTCGCGCCGCGCCGCGTCCTCGGCGAGATCCGTCCCGAAGGCCACGGTCGCGCGGCGCCCGTCGGTCGCCACGTCGCGGCGGAACGTGGTGACCTCGTGCGGGATGCCCCCGGCGACCACCGTGACGGTGCCGTGCTCGACCCCCGTCGGCACCACCCGCAGGCCCGCCGCCTGCGCCAGCATCATCACCCGGCCCGGCACCGCGTCGGTCGCGACGTCGACGTCGGCGACCGGCATCCCGAGGACCGCGTTGCGCACCGCCCCGCCAACCACCAGCGCGCGGTGCCCCGCCTGCGCCAGCATCCCCAGCACGCCCTGCGTCGCGGGCCGCGCGAGCCAGTCGCCGCCGATCCTCATGCCGCCAGCCTGTCGGCGAGGCCCCGCAGGATGCGCGCGGTCGCGCCCCAGATGTAGTAGGGCCCCCAGGGCACCGCATAGTAGCGCCGCACGCCGCCGCGCCAGGCCCGCGACTCCACCCGGAAGCGCGCGGGGTCGGCGACATGGGCGAGCGGGACGGTGAAGACCTCCTCGACCTCGCCGGCCTCGGGGCGGGGGGCGAAGGCGCCGCCGATCCAGCCGACGACGGGGGTGACGGCGAACCCCGTCACCGTCTCGTGCGGAGGCAGCGCGCCCAGCACGGCGACGGCGGCGGGGTCGAGAGCCACCTCCTCGCGCGCCTCGCGCAGGGCGCAGGCGGCGGCATCCTCGCCCGCCTCGACCTTGCCGCCCGGAAAGGCCACCTGCCCCGGATGGTGGCGCAGGCCCGTGCCGCGCTTCGTCAGCACGAGACGCGGCCCCCCCGGCCGGTCCCAGACCGCGACGAGCACCGCAGCCGCGCGCAGGGCCCTCCCCTCGGGCGGGCCGAAGCCGGGGTTCAAGTCGTAGTCCGACGAGGGGCGCGCGGGCCGGGCCAGCGCGCGGGCCAGTGCCTCAGGCCCCATCGGCACGACGGGATGCCGCGGGCGCGCCCCCCGCGGCGCCCTCCGCCTCGAAGCCGAGCGTCCTCGGGTCGAACTCGTAGTGCGCGCCGCAGAACTGGCAGTCGGCGGTCAGCACGCCCTCGGGCGTCGTCATCTGCAGGATCTCGCGCAGGGAATAGATCCCGAGCGAGTCGCGCACCTTCTGCGCCGAGCACGAGCAGCCGAACCGCACCGGCTGCGCGTCGAACACGCGCGGCCCCTCGTCGTGGAACAGGCGCACCAGAAGCTCGGTCGGCTGCACGGCGGGGCCGATCAGCTCCATCGCCTCGACCGTGTCCAGAAGCAGGTTGACCCGCGCCCAGTCCTCGCCCTCCGCGCCGTCGAGGATGTCGGCGTGGGTCAGAAGCCCGCCCTCGCCCGACCCGCCGTCGCGGTCGCGGCCGGCGGCGAGGGGGCTGGCCTTGGGCATGTGCTGCATCATCACGCCGCCCCCGCGCCACTGCTCGGGCAGGCCCGGGCTCTGCGACCGGCCGAAGGTCAGCGCGAAGCGGGTCGGAAGCTGCTCGGACTGCGCGAAGTAGGTCTCGGCGCAGGCGGACAGCGACCCGCCCGCCAGCGGCGTGATGCCCTGGTAGGGCACCATCCCCGGCCCCTGGTCGATCCGCATGGCGAAGTATCCGTCCCCGATCAGGCCGAACGGCGGGACGCCGTCGTCGAGCTTGCCCCCGTCGAAGTTGGCGTAGGCGCGGATGCGCGCGGGCTGGCCGTCCTCGGCCGGGCCGTAGTAGTCGGTCGCGATGAGCCGCACCGCGCCCTGCCCCTGCACCTGCAGCGACAGCCGCCAGCGCAGCTTGATCGTCTGCCCGATCAGCGCGGTCAACAGCGCCGCCTCGGCCACCAGCGCCTCCACCTGCGGGGGGTAGTGGTGCTGGCGCAGCACCTGGTCGAGCACCCCGTCGAGCCGCGCGATGCGGCCGCGGATGTCGGGCCGGTCAAGCTGGAACGGCAGGACGGTGTCGTCCCAGGCGATGCGGGTGCCGATGGTCATGGAAGGGGTGTCCTCGCGCCGGTCTTTCCGGCATACCGCGCCAATATAGGCGCGGCAACCACGGGACCAAGCGCGCATGATCCGCCGGCACGGCACGCCCCCCGACCCCGCCCGACGCTGGCGCCGCCGCCCGGGCGTCTATGCCGTGCTCCTCGACGGGGGGGCGGTGCTCGCCACCCTGCAGGCCGATCCCGGACCCGAGATCCAGCTTCCCGGCGGCGGGATCGACCCGGGCGAGCATCCGGTCGCGGCCCTGCACCGCGAGGTGATGGAGGAGACCGGCTGGCGCATCGCCGATCCCCGGCGGATCGGTGCGTTCCGGCGGTTCACCTACATGCCCGAATACGACCTCTGGGCCGAGAAGGTCTGCACGGTCTACCGCGCGCGGCCGGTCCTGCGCCTCGGCCCGCCCACCGAGGCCGGCCATGCGGCGGTCTGGCTGACCGTCGCGCAGGCGCTGGGCTCGCTGGGCAACGGGGGCGACCGGACGATGCTCGCCCGCGCGGCGGGGCTCCGCGGGGCGCCTCAGCCGCGGTAGTGGAACAGCGCCCCCGACACGTCGTCGGGGAAGTCCGCGCCGCCCCGGTGCGCCGACAGGTCCCAGACCAGCGCGTCGAGGAAATCCTGCGGCGGCAGGCCCGCGTTGGCGGCGATCAGCCGCGCGAGGCCCTCGGTCCCCAGCTCGGCCCCGGCGGCGTCGGGGCATTCGGTCACGCCGTCCGACATGAGGAACAGCCGGTCGCCGGGGAAGAGCCGCGTCTCCACCCGCTCGAAGGCCGCGCCGGGGATCAGGCCGACGGGCAGCCCGCCCGATCCCAGCCATTCGACCCCGCCGCCCGCGCGGATCACCGCGGGGTGCGGATGGCCCGCCTGAACCAGCGCGGCGCGCCCGCTCGACAGGTCGATCTCGGCGTAGGCGAGCGTGAAATACTGGTCGATGCGGAACGACTCGAGCATCAGCCGGTTCAGCCGCGCCGCCACCATCTCGGGCGGCCAGGCCTCGCAGCGGCCCTGCGCGTCGCGCGCCAGCGCGATGCTCCGCTCCTCGCCGCCGCCGCCCAGCAGCCCCGCGAGCCGCGCGGTCAGCATGGCCGAGGCGACCCCGTGGCCCGACACGTCGACCGAGAACATCGCGATCCGGTTGCCGCGCAGCGGGAAGTAGCCGGCCAGATCCCCCCCCACATGGCCCGAGGGTCGCAGCAGCAGCGAAACCGACCCCCCGCCGAAGTCGCGGTGGCGCGCGGGCATCATGGCGTGCTGGAGCGTCCTCGCCTCGACCAGGTCGCGGTCGAGCCCGTCGTAGAGCGCGCGCAGCTCGCCCAGCGTGCGGCCGATCATGCGGTTCGTCTCCACCAGCTCGGCCTGCATGGCGATGACCCGCTCGCCCGCGCGCAGCCGCGCGCGCAGCTCGCCCGCGCTGACGGGCTTGGTGAGGAAGTCGTCGGCCCCGCAGTCGAGCCCGTCGGCCACCTCGGCCTTCTCGGACTTGGAGGTGAGCAGCACGAAGTAGCCGTAGCCCTCGCGCGGCAGCGCGCGGAAGGCGCGGCAGAGGTCGAGCCCCGACATTCCGGGCATGACCCAGTCGCTCAGCACGATGTCGAAGGGCAGCGTCCGGCACAGGGCCAGCGCCGCCTCGGCCGAGCCGGCCTCGGTCACGGCATAGCCCGCGCGCTGGAGCGAGACCGACAGGATCTTGCGCTGCGCGCGGCTGTCGTCGACCACGAGCACGCGCAGCGGCGGGCCTTGCCCGCTTTCCCCCGCCGCCGTCCTCGCCGATTCCCGCACGCGCCGCCCCCCTCCGCGCCCGTTCCTGCGCCGGCCGGCTTAACGCCGGGTGAAGCGTAAAATGCCCGCATCTTCGGGCGCGGCGCTTGACGGGGCGTTAAGGCTGCCGCGCCACCCTCGGGGCGTGTGGTGTCCGGACGGGTCCGGGTGGGGGCTGGGATGATAGACTGGGTGCGCGTGGCGGACCTGCGGTCCGAGGTCGGCGAGGACAGCTTCGCCGAGGTGATCGAGCTGTTCCTCGAGGAGACCGACGAGGTGGCCGCGCGGCTGCGCCGGGGGTCGGGCGGGGGCCTGCGCGACGACATGCACTTCCTGAAGGGATCGGCGCTGAACCTGGGGTTCCGCGACCTCGCCGCCCTCTGCCAGGAGGGCGAGCGGCGCGCCGCCGCCGGGGCCGCGGTCGATCTGGCGGCGGTGCTGGACTGCTACGCGCGGTCGAGGGACGCCTTCCACGCCGGCCTGCGACGGCGCCCGGCGGCCTAGATCAGGAACTCGGCCAGCGCGTCGTCGCCGGTGATGTCGCGGTAGCTGAACGCCGCCTCGTCCATCCGCGCGAACAGGCGCGCGAAGTTCGCAGCCTCGGTCGTCTCGATCCCGATCAGGACCGAGCCGAAGTTGCGCGCCGACTTCTTGAGGTATTCGAACCGCGCGATGTCGTCGTCCGGCCCCAGCATCGACAGGAACTCGCGCAGCGCGCCGGGACGCTGGGGCATCCGCAGGATGACGTATTTCTTCAGCCCGGCGAAGCGCTGCGCGCGCTCCTTCACCTCGGGCAGGCGCTCGAAGTCGAAGTTGCCGCCGGAGGTGACGCAGACCACGGTGCGCCCCCGGACGACCGCCGCGAGGTCGGGCAGCGCGTCCACGGCCAGCGCGCCCGCGGGCTCCAGCACGATCCCCTCCACGTTCAGCATCTCGAGCATGGTGCCGCAGATCCGGTCCTCGGGGGCCAGCAGGATCTGGTCGGGCCGCACCCAGCCGAGTGCCGCGTAGTTCGCCTGACCGAGCCGCGCCACCGCCGCCCCGTCGACGAAGCTGTTGATGCGCGGCAGCGTCACCGGGCCGCCGCCCGCCACCGCGGCCGTCAGGCTGGCCCCCCCCGCCGGCTCCACGAAGCGGAAGTCCGTGCCGGGGGCGGCCGCGCGCAGGTAGCGCGTGACGCCCGAGGCCAGACCCCCGCCCCCCACCGGCAGCACCACGAGATCCGGCGCGCGCCCGAGCTGGTCGAGCAGCTCCACCCCGACGCTCGCCTGCCCCTCGATCACGTCGGCGTCGTCGAAGGGGGAAAGGAAATGCGCGCCCGCCTGCGCGCAGAAGGCCCGCGCGGCCCCGAGCGTCTGGTCGAAGTAGTCGCCCGTCAGCCGGATCTCCACGAGGCCGCCGCCGAAGGTCCGGGTCTTGCCGATCTTCTGCTGCGGCGTCGTGACGGGCATGAACACCGTCCCCCGCACGCCGAAGTGCCGGCAGGCGTAGGCCACGCCCTGCGCGTGGTTGCCCGCGCTTGCGCAGACGAAATGGTTCTGTCCCGGATCGCGCGCGCGGACCTTCCGCATCGCGTTGAAGGCCCCCCGCAGCTTGTAGCTGCGGACCGGCGACAGATCCTCGCGCTTGAGCCAGATGTCGGCGCCATGGCGGTCCGAGAGGTGGTCGTTGCGCTGGAGCGGCGTTGCCGGAAAGAGGTCGCGGAGCGCGCGCGCCGTCGCGCGGGCCTCCTCGGGGAAGGTCATTCCGCGGCCTGCGGCGGCGTCGCCCCGAGCGGGCGGGGCGCGCGCGGGCCGGGCTCGGCGAAGCGCGCGTGGATCGTGGTCAGGATGCCCACGTTCAGCATGACGAGGAACCAGGCGGAGGCGAGCTCGTAGCCGCCGAGGACGAGGCCCGTCATGCTCAGACCCTGCACGATGCGCTCGAACAGCCAGGCAAGCCCCATGACCCCGAGCAGGACGAGCAGGATCGCCCAGCGGCCGCGGCCGGTCGCGTCCCAGGCCGCCGCAAGCGGCACGTGCCGTCCGCAGGCGGCCCCCACCGCGGTGGGGGCGAACCGCAGGACGAGGTAGCTGAACAGGATCACGCCGCCGGCGTCGCCGATGGCCCGGAGCGCGACCGCGGCGGTCGGGCCGAAGCCGGCCGGGTCCCAGCGGAGGGCCGCGCCGGCGAGCCGCAGGACGAGGGTGAGAAGGATGCCGAGGAGGGCGACGACAAGGAGGATCGCCAGATAGGCCCCCCCGTAGGCCACCCACCGCCCGCCCGCCCGGCGCGTGACGAACCACGACGGCGCCTCGCCCAGGATCACGAAGCGGTGCCAGCCGACCGCGATCCAGAGGCTGGGGATCACCGTCAGCGCGATCCCCGCCCCCCAGAGCCAGGGGTCGAACCGCCCCGGCACGAACCATCCGCCCTGCTGGACGCGCGCCGCCTCGGCCAGGAACCGCCCGCCGCCGAAGGTCAGGATCAGCATCGGCACCGCCGACACCCGCAGCGCCGCGCCGGGGTTGTCGAGGATGTCGCGCACGGCGGCGCGGAGCAGGTCGATGGCGAGCCGCATCGCGGTCATCCCTCCGGTGCGTCCCCTCGCCGCCGCGCGGGCGGGTCGGGTCGTCCCCCCCCGGCATGACGCAACCCGGCGCGCCGATCAAGCGGTCAGACGAGCGGGCGCTTTTCGATGTAGTGGCCGTAGGGGGTGGTGAGGACCGGCAGGCCGAAGATGGCCCTCCGGAGGATTCCGGCCCCAATGGCCGCCCGCACCGCCCTCTGCGTCGGGAAGGCCGCGCCGAGCAGCGCGCAGGCCATCCCCATCGGAATGACGCACAGCGGACACCCCCGACGCGCAGCCCGGATCGGCGAACACCGGCCGGATGGAGTGGGCGACGATCCTCCAAGCCTCGACCATCGTGCTTCGTCCGAACCGGATCCGCCGATCACGGCGGACGAACGTCGCGCGGCACGGGGCGGCCCCGTCCCCTCCCTCGTCAACCGCCCGCTTGCCCCCTGCCCGCTTTTTCCCTATCCGCAGGGCGTCCCCGCAACGGAGCCGCCCATGCCCGCGCCCCACGCCCCGAAGAAGGTCGTCCTCGCCTACTCGGGGGGCCTCGACACCTCGATCATCCTGAAGTGGCTCCAGACCGAATACGGCTGCGAGGTCGTGACCTTCACCGCCGACCTCGGCCAGGGCGAGGAGCTGGGGCCCGCGCGCGAGAAGGCCCTGATGCTGGGGATCAAGCCCGAGAACATCCACATCGTCGACGTGCGCGAGGAGTTCGTGCGCGACTTCGTCTTCCCGATGTTCCGCGCCAACGCGCTCTACGAGGGGCTGTATCTTCTGGGCACCTCGATCGCGCGTCCGCTGATCGCGCAGCATCTGGTGCGGATCGCGCACGAGACGGGGGCGGACGCGGTGGCGCACGGGGCGACGGGGAAGGGCAACGACCAGGTCCGGTTCGAGCTGTCGGCGGCGGCGCTCGATCCCGCCATCCGGGTGATCGCGCCGTGGCGGCTGTGGGACCTGACCTCGCGCACCCGCCTGCTGGAGTTCGCCGAGGCCCACCAGATCCCCATCGCGAAGGACAGGCGCGGCGAGGCCCCCTTCAGCGTCGACGCGAACCTGCTGCACACCAGCAGCGAGGGGAAGGTGCTCGAGAACCCCGCCGAGGAGGCGCCCGAGTTCGTCTACCAGCGCGTGACGCCCGTGGAGCGCGCGCCCGACACGCCCGAGATGGTGGAGATCGGGTTCGAGCGGGGTGACGCCGTGGCGGTGAACGGCGAGCGGTTGTCGCCCGCGACGATCCTCGCGCGCCTGAACGACCTCGGGGCGCGGCACGGCGTGGGCCTTCTGGACCTCGTGGAGAACCGCTTCGTGGGGATGAAGTCCCGCGGCCTCTACGAGACGCCCGGCGGCACGATCCTGCTGGAGGCGCACCGGGGGATCGAGCAGATCACGCTCGACGCCGGCGCCGGACACCTGAAGGACGGCCTGATGCCGCGCTATGCGGAGCTGATCTACAACGGGTTCTGGTTCAGCCCCGAGCGCGAGATGCTGCAGGCGCTGATCGACACCTCGCAGCGGCACGTCACGGGCACGGTGCGCGTGAAGCTCTACAAGGGGTCCGCGCGGACGGTGGCGCGATGGTCGGAGCATTCGCTTTATTCGGAGAAGCACGTGACCTTCGAGGAGGACGCGGGCGCGTATGACCAGAAGGACGCGGAGGGGTTCATCCGGCTCAACGCGCTGCGGCTGCGGCTGATCGCGGCGCGGAACGCGCGGGTGGGATAGCTACCAATCAATCTATTTCTTCAGGTATAGTGACTCGAGCCCAAAGTAAGTGGACGGTCGACGACACCTCATCCAGTCTAAACCAGATTGTGTGCGAAAGAATTAGCTTAGGCCCTTTAAACCTGAGTTTGGTCCGTGCAATGTAAATTCCTCGAATATTAGTTTCATGAAAACCCTTGGGATTTCTGTATAAACCGTACTTTATTGGCTCGATGGCCTCATCTAATGCCTTCTGCCCATTGCAATCAGCAGCGCTGATTGCAAAGCTATCCTCCTCTACAATCCGCCACTTAGCCCCAGCCAAAGCGCTGTGCCAAATCTTTCGTCACGGCATCTTCGTCATCCGTCACGGGATCGTTTGATAAAAATGCCAATTCGTAAGGCATTGGATCTTTCATATTGACACACCGCCAACGAACATCATGCGATGCGTCACTAACCTTTTGAGCAGATTGACCCCAAAGCTCCTCAATCACTTCATTAACCAACGTAACTTCATCTGCTGTGAAATGGTCCATGACCGGCGCACGCAGTGCAATCCAACGGTGACGAGTATACTCACCACCTGCAGCCTCATGCTCTACACGAATGGCGCCTTCACCAATCAACTCGTTTCTGATCGGCACCATTGCGATTGGGGCAGGACCTTGTGGTAGTTTAACATATTTGAACCCAGTTAAGGGTTGTCCAAATCGTTCAAATGCTCGAAAATCCGAATAATACAAAATTTTGTTGATTTTTACTGCGCCAAAACTGGGATCGCGTTCACATTTCTTAGAAATATAGACGCATAGCTCGCGAAAACGTTGCTTTCCGCGAGGCAGGTCAAAAGTGCTGTGCAAGCTGTCGGCATTCATAACTGGACTCCCCTGTCAAGATAACAGACTTGACTCTTCTCTTCAATGCATAACTACAGTTGATTCGTTAACGTTCCCGTGCCCCCGCCAGCCGCTCGTAGAACGGCATCGCCTCCTCCGCCAGCTCCCGATACCGCCCCCCGAGCTGCGGCAGCGGCCCCTCGGCCCCCTCGAACCCCGTGCTGCGGTGGACCGCGCCGTACCAGTGCGGGGCCCAAGCCCCGTCCGCCGGGTTTCCCCCGGCCTCCCACCGCAGCATCCGGCGGGTGAAGGGGATGCCCAGCGCGCGGCAGAGCGTCGTCAGCATCCCCTCCGGATCGCGGCGCACGTCGTCGCTGTCGATCACGGGGGGCGGGGCGCCGGACCAGGCGGCCACCTCGTCGTAAAGCTGCGCCTGCGCCTCGAAGCCGATGTCGTGGGCCGATGCGCCTTCGCGCTTCTTGGCGTAGCTCGCCACCACGCGCGCCGGGTGGCGGATCAGGAAGACGTTCGCGCAGGACCGCATCCAGCCGCGGGGGAAGCCCGGGATCATGTGGAGCGTCATGTGCTTCTGGTAGTGGATCGCCATGCCCCCCGGCACCGGCCCCTTGCAGGCCGCCGCCACGCGGCCCGCGTCGGTCTCGCCGGCGACGATGACCTCGGCGCGCATCGGGTGGTCGATGCCGGTGGCGTCGAGGTAGGCCGCGTAGAAGGGCTCGTCCCACACCGCGCAGTCGCCCCGCGCGGCGAAGGCGTACATCAGCGCGGTCGACAGGTTGCGCGGCCCCGACCACATGGCGATGCGCAGGGGGGCGGTCATGCGGCGACCAGCGCCCTGTAGAGCGCGCGGATGCGTTCGGTCACGGGGCCGATCCGCCCGGTTCCGATCGGGCGGCCGTCGACCATGCCCACCGGCGTCTGCGCGCCGAAAGTGCCGGTGAGGAACATCTCGTCCGCCGAATAGACGTCGACGAGGCTGAAGTTCTTCTCGCGCGCCGTGATGCCGTTGGCGCGGGCGAGCGAAAGGACCTTCCCCCGCGTGATCCCGTTCATGCAGTAGTCGCCCGTGCTGGTCCAGATCTCGCCCCTGCGGACGATGAAGACGTTGCAGGCGTTGGTCGTGTTGACGAAGCCGTGGACGTCGAGCATCAGCGCCTCGTCGGCGCCCGCCTTCTCGGCCGCGATGCAGGCGAGGATGCAGTTGAGCTTGGAGTGCGAGTTCAGCCGCGGGTCCTGCGTCATCGGCAGGCCGCGCAGGTGCGGCACGGTCGCAAGCCGGATCGGGCGCGGCAGCCTGGGGCGCGAATGCTCCATGATGATCGCGATCGTTGGCCCCTGCTGCGACAGCCGGGGGTGCTGGAAGGGGCGGGTCTTGACGCCGCGCGTGACCATCAGGCGCGCGTGGGCGTCGGTCGTCATCCCGTTCGCGTGCTGAAGGTCGATCAGCGCCTGCTTCACCTGGTCGGGGGTGAGGCCGATGGCCAGGTCGATGGCGAGGCACCCCTCGAACAGCCGCTCGACGTGCTCGTCGAGGAAGGCCCAGCGCCCGTCGTAGAGGCGGATCCCCTCCCAGATGCCGTCGCCCAGCATGAAGCCCGCGTCGTAGACGCTGACCATGGCCTCGGCCTTGGGAACGATCCGGCCGTTGACGTGGATGAGGATCGTCTCGTTCCGCGCGTCCTCCTCGGCCTCGTGGGTGTGGGCATGGTCGGTCATCGGGCCTCCGCGGGCGAGGGGGCGGGCGCGCGGGACAGCTGCACCGCCAGGATGCCGCCCATGATCACCGCGACCCCCGCAAGATCAAGAAGGCGCACCCGCTCGCCCAGAAGCAGGGCGGCGATGGCGACCCCGAAGAACGGGTTGAGGAAATGGAAGGTCGAGGCGCGGACCGCGCCGATCCGGCCCACCAGCGCGAACCACACCAGCGTCGCGGTCAGCCCGGGGACCAGGATCTGGTAGGCGAAGGCCGCGCCCCAGGCGGGCGACCAGCGCAGGAACCACGTCTCGGCCGCGGCCGAGACCGCGCCCAGCAGCACGGCCCCGACCAGCATCTGCAGCCCCACGACCATCAGCAGGTTGCCGCCGCTGGTCGCGCCCTTCACCATCAGCGTGGCGACCGATGCCGCCAGCGCCCCCGCCGCGCACAGCGCGAGCCCCGTCAGCCAGACCCCGCCCCCCTCGACCCGCGCGCCCATGATGAGCGCGACGCCCGCGAGCCCCGCGACCAGCCCGGCGAGCCCGAGGGGGCGCACCCGCTGGCCCATGAAGGCCCAGCCCAGCCCCGCGACCAGAAGCGGCATGGTCGAGGCGATGATGGCGGCAAGCGAGGCCTCGATCCGCTGCATGGCGACGAAGTTGAGCCCGAGGTAGAGCGCGTTCTGGCACAGCCCGAACACCGCCGTCGCGCGCCATTGCGCCGGCGTCAGCCGCCAGGACTGGCCCAGCGCGCGGGCGACCGCGATCGCGATCAGGCCCGAGATCAGGAACCGCGCGGCCAGCGCCATCAGCGGGGGCGCATCGGCGACGATGATCCGCGCCGTGGCGAAGGCCGAGGACCACATCAGCGCGAAGGCCACGCCCATCGCGATCGCGCGCAGGTCCAGGGTCATCCTCGTCCACGAAAAAGGGCCGCCGTCGGGGGCGACCCTGACCCCGCCGCGCGGGGCGCGCAAGGGGGATGCGGCGTCAGCCGTTCACGCTGTCCTTCAGCGCCTTGGCGATCGCGAACTTCACCGTCTTGTCGGCGGGCTTGGTCATCGTCTCGCCGGTCGCGGGGTTGCGGACCTGGCGCTCGGGCCGCGCGCGGCAGACCATCTTGCCGAGGCCCGGGAGCGTGACCGACCCGCCCGCCGTCACCTCGCGCGAGACGATCGCGGCGATCGCGTCGAGCGCGGCACCGGCGGTCTTCTTGTCCCCGCCCATCTCGTCGGCGAGGGCCGCCACGAGCTGCGTCTTGGTCATCGGTTTGTTGGCCATCTTCACCGTCCTTGCTGGTTCGTCCGCTTGTCGCGCGGGGTTATCCCTGCCCGTTCCGGGCCATGCGTGTGCCGCTACAGCCTGTTTCGGCCCGTAAATCAACCCCGGTCACGGCCCCGGACGCCTCTTTCCACATCAAAGGAAGGCCGTTTCCTCGAAACTGCGCAGTTTTCTGCTGTGAATCCGCTCGACCGGCATGTCGCGCAGCCGCTCCATCGCGCGGATGCCGATCTGCAGGTGGCGCGCGACCTGGGTCTTGTAGAAGTCGGACGCCATGCCCGGCAGCTTCAGCTCGCCGTGCAGCGGCTTGTCGGACACGCAGAGCAGCGTGCCGTAGGGGACGCGGAAGCGGAACCCGTTCGCCGCGATCGTGGCCGACTCCATGTCGAGCGCGATGGCGCGCGACTGCGACAGCCGCTGGACGGGCCCGGACTGGTCGCGCAGCTCCCAGTTGCGGTTGTCGATGGTGGCGACGGTCCCCGTCCGCATGATGCGCTTGAGCTCGTAGCCCTCGAGCTGCGTCACCTCCTCGACCGCATCCTCGAGCGCGATCTGGATCTCGGCCAGCGCGGGGATCGGCACCCAGACGGGCAGGTCGTCGTCGAGCACGTGATCCTCGCGCAGGTAGGCATGGGCGAGCACGAAGTCGCCGAGGCTCTGGCTGTTCCGCAGCCCCGCGCAGTGGCCGACCATCAGCCAGGCATGGGGGCGCAGGACGGCGATGTGGTCGGTCGCGGTCTTGGCGTTCGACGGCCCCACGCCGATGTTCACCAGCGTGATCCCCTGCCCGTCGGCGCGCTTGAGGTGGTAGGCGGGCATCTGCGGCGTACGCGCGAGAAGCGGGATTCCGCCCTCGCGCGTGGTGATCGCGTGGTTGCCGGGGGCCACGAAGGCGACGTAGCCCGAGCCCTCGTCGTCGATGAGCGTGCGCGCGATCGCCTCGAACTCGTCGACGTAGAACTGGTAGTTGGTGAAGAGCACGTGGTTCTGGAAATGCGCGGGGTCGGTCGCGGTGTAATGCGCAAGCCGCGCGAGGCTGTAGTCCACCCGCTGCGCCGTGAAGGGGGCGAGCGGGGCCGACCCGTCGGGCAGGAACCGCCGCGTGCCGTTGACGATGTCGTCGTTGGTGGTGGCGAGGTCCGGCACGTCGAAGACGTCGCGCAGGCTGAAGTCGAGCACGCCCTCCTGCGGTACGGTCAGGTCGGGGCTGCCCGCCACCGCGAAGTGGACGGGCATCGGCGTGGCCGAGGGGCCGACCGTCACCGGCACGCCGTGGTTCTGCACCAGAAGGCCGATCTGCTGCTCCAGATAGTTGCGGAACAGGTCGGGACGGGTGACGGTCGTGGAATAGCTGCCGGGCCCTGCCACGTGCCCGAACGACAGCCGGCTGTCGGTCTTGGCGAAGCTCGTCGTCGAAAGCCGGATCTCGGGGTAGAAGGCGCGGACGCGGCCCGGGGGCCGGCGGCCCCTCACCGTCGCCACGAAATGCCGCGACAGGAACTCCGTCGCCTCGGCGTACAGCGCGGCCAGCCGGTCCACCGCCGCCGCCGGATCGTGGAAGGGCGCGGCGGGGCGGGCCTCTGGCGTCAGGATCTCGGTCGCGGCATCGGTCACGGGGGCCTCGTGCGGGCTGGGGGTCGCGCATCCTGCCATGCGGCCGGAAGCGGGTTCAAGCCCCGCCCCTGTGGCCGCCGCGCGCGACGGCGGCGTGACGGCGGCTTGCGGCGCGGCAGCGGGCCGGGCATCGTGCGCGGATGACGTCCGGCACGCTCCTGTCGCTCGGCCACGGCTACACGGCGCAGGCGCTGGCCCGGCGGCTTCTGCCCGAGGGCTGGCGCATCGTCGGCACCACGCGGACGGAAGGGCAGGCGCAGGCGCTGCGAGGCACCGGGGCCGAGGTCGTCGTCTGGCCCGGCGCGGACCTGGCGCCCCTCGTCGCGCGGGCGAGCCACGTCCTGATGTCGATGGCCCCGGGGCCCGGGGGCGATCCGGTCCTGACGGCGCACCCCGACCTGTTCCGGCAGGCCCCCGTGGTCTGGGCCGGGTATCTCTCGACCACGGTGGTCTACGGCGACCACGCCGGGGCCTGGGTCGACGAGACGACCCCCCCCACGCCCGGCAACGCGCGGGGCCGCCAGCGCCTTCTGGCCGAGGGGCAGTGGGCGGCCACGGGCCTGCCGCTCCACGTCTTCCGGCTGGCGGGCATCTACGGGCCCGGGCGCGGCCCGTTCGAGAAGGTGCGCGACGGCACCGCGCGCCGCATCATCAAGCCCGGACAGGTCTTCGGCCGCATCCATGTCGACGACATCGCGCAGGTGCTGGCGGCATCCATGGCCGCCCCCGCGCCGGGCACTGTCTACAACGTCTGCGACGACGATCCCGCCCCGCCCCAGGACGTGATCGGCCATGCCGCCGCCCTGCTGGGCCTGCCCCCGCCCCCCGCCGTGGCGTACGAGGATGCCGACCTGACCCCGATGGGCCGCAGCTTCTACGAGGAATCGAAGCGCGTGCGGAACGACCGGATCAAGCACGCCTTGGGCGTGCGGCTTCTGTACCCCACCTACCGCGAGGGGCTGGCGGCCCTGCTGCGCGACGGCGGCTGAGGGCACGGCGCCACGCCGATCACGGAAGCGTCAGGACGCCCCTTGCCAGTGCTGCCGCCGGCCCCTAGGTGCTGACGGGCGGACCGGGCCCCTCTGGCGACAGCGATGTCGTGATGTCGGACCGCATCGAGTCAATCGATGACGGGCCTGGTCGACGCTTCCGCAGGCCCTTCGCGCAACGGAAAGGGCACAACGTGGATTTCCTGTTCTACGAATTCCTGTCGAAGCCGCTTTGGATGTGGCTGCTGTTCATCGGCATCGTCATCACCCTGCTGGTGCTGGACCTCGGGGTCTTCAACAAGGAGGATCACGAGATCGGCGTGGCCGAGAGCCTGAAGCTCTCGGCCTTCTACATCACGCTGGGGGTGGCCTATTCGGCCTTCGTCTGGTGGTCCTTCAACTACGAGATCGCCAACGCCACCGCCGCCGAGGCCGCGAGCATGATCCCGGGGGCGGAGGCGGCGAAGCTGTACCTGACCGCCTTCGTGGTCGAGAAGACGCTGGCGATGGACAACGTCTTCGTCATCGCGATGATCTTCACCTACTTCGCGATCCCGCGCATGTACCAGCACCGCGTGCTGTTCTGGGGCATCCTGGGGGTGATCGTGCTGCGCGGGATCATGATCGGGCTCGGGGCCACGCTGGTCGCGCAGTACGCGTGGGTGCTTTACATCTTCGCGGTGTTCCTGATCCTGACGGGCGTGAAGATGATGCTCGTGGGCGACAAGCCGATGGACATCAGCCAGAACCCGGTCCTGAAGTTCATGAAGCGCCGCATGAACGTGACCGAGGAGATCCACGGCCACGACTTCTGGGTGAAGAAGCCCGACGCGACCGGCAAGCTCGTGTGGTTCGCCACGCCATTGTTCCTCGCGCTCGTGATGGTGGAGATCGTCGACGTGATCTTCGCGGTGGACTCGGTGCCCGCGGTCTTCGCGATCACGAGCGACCCGTTCATCGTCTACACCTCGAACATCTTCGCGATCCTCGGGCTTCGCGCGCTCTACTTCGCGCTGGCGGCGATGGTGCACCGGTTCCACTACCTCAAGTACGCGCTGTCGGTCCTGCTGATCTTCATCGGCTCGAAGATCTTCATCGCCGACCTCCTGGGGCTGGAGAAGTTCCCCGCGGCGCTGTCGCTGGGGATCACCTTCGCGATCCTCGGCGCCGGCGTCGCCTATTCGCTGTGGAAGACGCGGAGCGGCGACGGGGACGAGGGCGGGGTCGTCAAGCCGGCCGAATGACGACCGGCCGGACGACGACGAACGGGGGCCCGGCGGCGACGCCGGGCCCCTCGCCTTCAGCGGACCTGCATCCGGTCGAGCCGCAGCTGCGCCGCGCGGCGGTGCCCCTCCAGCCCCTCGCTGGCCGCCTGCCGCGCGGCGGGGGTCGCCACCGCGGCCACGCCGCGTTCGTCGAGCCACTGGTGCGTCGCGATCTTGACGTAGCTGCCGACCCAGAGCCCCCCGGTGTAGCGCCCCGCGCCCATGGTCGGCAGCGTGTGGTTCGTGCCCGAGCACTTGTCGGAATAGACGACGCTCGCGAGGGGGCCGACGAAGAGGCTGCCGTAGTCGCGCAGCCGCGCGGCCAGCCCGTGCGGATCGAGGGTGTGGACCTGAAGGTGCTCGGCCGCGACGTGGTCGGAATAGGCGATCATCGCCGCCTCGTCCCCGGCCACCGCGATCTCGCCCTGCGCCTCCCACGCCGGGCGGGCAACATGCGCGGTGGACAGGGTTTCAAGCTGACGCTCCACCTCGGCCGCGACGGCCTGGGCCAGCGGCCCGCTCGTGGTGATGAGGCCGACGCGGGTGCGGGGGTCGTGCTCGGCCTGCGCGAGAAGGTCGGTCGCGATCATCTCGGCGTCCCCCGTCGCGTCGGCGAGGACGTAGATCTCGGACGGCCCGGCGAGCTGGTCGATGCCCACCGGGCCGAAGACCTGGCGCTTGGCCTCGTTCACGAAGGCGTTGCCCGGTCCCACGATCTTCATGACCTGCGGCACGCTCTCGGTTCCCAGCGCCATCGCGGCGATGGCCTGCGCGCCGCCGATGCGGAAGATGCGGTCCGCGCCCGCGAGGTGGCAGCCCGCGACCATGGCGGGATGCGCGTTCGGCGGCAGGCAGGCGATGACCTCCTCCACCCCCGCCACGCGCGCGGGGACGATGGTCATGACCGGTGCCGACAGCAGAGGGAAGCGCCCGCCGGGGACGTAGCAGCCCACGCGGCGGATCGGGATCACCCGGTGGCCCATGAAGACGCCCGGAAGCACCTCGGTGTCCAGCGGCAGGATGGTGGCGAGCTGGGCCTCGGCGAAGCGGCGGACGTTCCGGATCGCGAACTCGGTGTCCGCGCGGGTCTGGGGGTCGAGCGCGGCGGCCGCTGCCTCGCGTTCGGCATCGTTCACCTCGAACCGGTCGAGGGTCGCGCCATCGAACCGCTGCGCATAGTCGCGCACCGCCGCGTCGCCCCGCGCGCGCACGCCTGCGATGACCTCGGCCACCAGGGCCGCGACGGAAGCCCCGTCGCCCTGTGCCTCGCCCTGCGGTTCCTTGACCCAATGGATGCCGGGGAATGCTGGTGCGGTCATCGAGGCTGCCTTTCCTGGAACGGTCGGCTCGTTGTCCGCCCCGGCCGCGCCGAAGGCAAGCGCGGTCAGGCCGTGCGCCCCACCATCGCCACGCCCAGCGCCTCCAGCGCCTTCGCCTCGATCCGCGCGGCGTCGAGGCCGGCCACGGCATACATCGCCTCGGGGCTCGCCTGGTCGATGAAGGCGTCGGGCAGGACCATGCTGCGGAACCGCAGGCCCCGGTCGAAGACCCCCGCCTCGGCGAGGCATTGCGCGACGTGGCTGCCGAAGCCGCCGATCGCCCCCTCCTCCACGGTGATCAGCGCCTCGTGGTGGCGCGCAAGGCGCAGGATCAGGTCCTGATCCAGGGGCTTGGCGAACCGTGCGTCGGCGACCGTGGGGGCGAGGCCCCGCGCCGCCAGCGCGTCGGCGGCGGCCAGCACCTCGGCAAGGCGCGTGCCGAGGGACAGGATCGCGACGCGTGCGCCCTCGCGCAGGATGCGGCCGCGCCCGATCCGCAGCGGCACGCCGCGCGCGGGCA
>ERZ1066121.292-NODE-292-length-46841-cov-10.516992_pt1 | contig 46841 bp, 41 predicted proteins | sample MGYA00382768_ERZ1066121 | MGnify/ENA primary metagenome ERZ1066121 (study PRJEB33369, sample SAMEA5778351) | biofilm metagenome | biome: Industrial cooling water; feature: Water cooling tower basin; material: Biofilm | place: United Arab Emirates | collected...
TAACATTGTTTTTTCAGCACATTGGACGGCGCCTACAGCTTCTGCTCAAAACACCCCCATTAAATTTATTCCACCTCCACCTCCACCAGACCGAGGCGCCGCAGGTACGCGCGGAGGTTCAGCTAGTCGCGGATGTAGTAGTGACCAGCCACTTATGGCATTAGTACCTGTATATGAAGGAACTACAACTCAAGCTAGTCCTATTACTCAAGTTTGGGCTTTAACAACTGCGGAACTTCCGACTTTTTGGTTTTTTGTTCCTCATGAGAAAACATCGATTAAAACAATGGAGTTTGTGCTTAAAGACGAGACAAATAAACCTAGTAAAACTATATATCGTAGCTTTGTAACACCTCCACAGGCGCCGGGAATTATAAATATCAAACTTCCATCGAATTTAAGTGCTTTGCAAGTTGGTAAATCATATAACTGGTTTTTGAAGCTAAAAGTAGATTGTAATTCACAATTACCAGCACAATTAGAATATGTAGAAGGATGGGTGCAAAGAGTTAAGCCCAATTCTAAACTCGTCTCGAATCTAGCAGGCGCCAGTCCACAGCAAAAAGTCGTGCTATATGCCGAAAATAGTATTTGGCACGATGCTTTAACGACGCTAGCAGAACTTCGACTCTCGAAACCAAAAGATGCTGCGTTAATGGCTGACTGGAATGGTTTGCTTAAATCGGTTGGTCTAGAAAATCTGGCAAATCAACCCCTTGTTAAATAAAAGAACGAAGAAACCCAGTTTATACACGACTCATGAGACCACCTGACAATAAAATTACTCAGCACTCATTATGAGATACGCTAGAATGTAAAGTTTTGTCACGATTATAAGGGGAATCCAACTTGAGTCCTTTAATTCAAATCCAAAATCTCCGCAAAGAGTTTAACGAAGGCGCCAGTACTCGCATGGTGATTCACGATATTAATATAGAATTTAGCGAAGGGGAATTTATAGTTCTTCTCGGTCAAAGCGGTAGCGGTAAGAGTACACTATTAAATCTTATTAGCGGTATTGAAAAGCCAACAGCAGGGACAGTATTAATTAAAAACACCGCTATTACCGAACTTTCGGAGCGCGCGTGTACGTTATTCCGTCGTGATAATATCGGGTTTATATTTCAGTTTTTCAATTTAATTCCCACTTTAACGGTACTGGAGAATATAACCCTACCCCAAGAACTAGCAGGGAAAAAAGGGAAAGATTTAGAAAAACAGGCTTTAAGTTTATTGGAAAAAGTCGGGTTAGCAGATAGATACAATACTTTTCCTGACAAACTTTCGGGAGGACAGCAGCAACGAGTCGCGATAGCGCGCGCTTTGCTGCATCAACCAATGTTACTACTCGCTGATGAACCGACAGGTAATTTGGATGAGGAGACAGGGGAAAAAGTTTTAAATTTACTGCTCGAACTTACACGTGGCGCCAATAAAACTCTTATCATGGCAACCCATAACCCAGAAATTGCGAGTTTAGCAAACAGAGTATTACGGATGCAAGATGGGCGCCTACAGGAAGTAATAACTAGAGAGGTGGCGGCATGAGTGAAGTAATATCTAATCAGCCGTTACTGCTGCTAACTTGGCGCCGTATCCGCAAAAACGCTTTTCAATACCTGTTATTTATCTTGGGTGTAGCGTTGGGTGTGGCGATGATGGTATCAATTGATTTAGCGAATGGTTCGGCACAGCGGGCTTTTTCGCTATCTACGGATGCTATTATTGGACATACGACACATCGAATAGTGGCAGTTTCACCGAATGGTATTGATGAAAGTTTTTATAGTCAACTGAGACGAAATATTGGTAATGTAAAAGCGGCGCCTATCGTTGAAGGTTATGTTAACTCTAAACAATTGGGTTCTCAACCTTTGCGGTTAGTAGGGGTGGACTTATTCGCAGAACCACCATTTCGTAACTATTTTAATGATAATAGTCCAAAGAATACCGAAGGCGCCACTGCTTTTTTGACTCAACCTAATACGGTTATCCTTCCTCAAGAGTTAGCGGAGCAATATCATGTAGGGGATAGTATAACTTTAGAGTTATCAGGACATGATATCAACGTTAAAGTTGTTGGTTTAATTAACCCTGCGAATAATCTTACCCGCAGTGCTTTGAGCAGTATTATATTTACAGATATTGCTACTGCCCAAGAAATTTTAGGTACAGTTGGTCATTTAAGCCATATTGACTTAATTTTAGACAATCAGGCGCAGCAATCTGCAATTGAGAAAATTTTACCAATAGGTATCAAGCTGGATACTGCCGAAGCGCAGAAAAATGCCGTACAACAAATGACTGCTGCATTTGAACTCAATTTAACAGCGTTGAGTTTGCTTGCTTTGGTCGTGGGGATGTTTTTGATATATAACACCGTTACTTTTAGTGTAATTCAACGGCGCCCATTGTTTGGTATTTTACGGTGTTTGGGAGTAACACCAGGTCAATTATTTACACTAATTATCAGTGAATCAGCGGTACTAAGTATTATTGGTTCCTTACTAGGGTTAGGTTTAGGAATTATTCTCGGACGCGCGATAGTTGGATTAATTACACAAAGTATTAATGATTTTTACTTTGTCGTTAACGTCCAAAACGTTAGTATTTCCCCGTTGAGCTTGGCAAAAGGTTTAGCAATAGGTGTTTTTGCTTCACTGTTTGCTTCTGCTATTCCTGCTATCGAAGCAATGCGAACTTCTCCCCAAACAACTTTACAGCGTTCGAGTTTAGAAAGCAAAGTTCGTGCTTTACTACCTTGGTTGGTTTTAGCTTGGGCTGTATTTACTATACTCGGCGCCGGACTGTTACAAATTGGTAATGGTGGCTTAATTCTTGCTTTCGCTGGGTTATTTTCAATCTTACTCGCTGCTGCATTCCTGACACCACCTGTTACAGCCTTTTTGATGGAGTCTTTAACATCGGTAGGAAATTTACTTTTTGGTATAGTTGGTAAATTAGCAACGCGCGATATCGTTCGTTCTCTAAGTCGTACATCAGTAGCAATTGCTGCCTTAATGGTTGCTGTCTCAGTAATTGTTGGGGTATCCATCATGATTGGTTCGTTTAGAGGAACGGTTGTACAATGGCTTGACCAAACATTACAAGCAGATATTTACGTTACACCTCCCAGCACCACAGCAAACCGGGTCTTGGGTAAAATATCACCCGAAGTTGTTGAGGAAATGAGAACTTGGCGAGGTTGGGATGATTTTGTCACTTATAATGAAACAGAAACTATAGTTAAAGAGTTTAATCGTCAAGTAAAATTAATCTCAGCCGATGGTGATGTTTCTCATGGTAGGCGCCCATATAGTTGGATACGTAATAAAGGTGTAGACCCGTGGCAATATTTAGCAGATGGAAAAGGTGTTATTGTTTCCGAAGCATTATTAAATAGAGTCAACCTAACCACCCCACCCGAACAAATAACAATTGAAACACCCTCCGGTTGGCGAAGTTTTCCAGTAATAGCAGTATTTTACGACTACTCAAACGACCGAGGCACAATTTTACTCGACAACGATATATATGTAGACCTGTGGCAAGATAAAGATATTGCCTCAATTGGTTTATTCTTAAAACCAGGAGAACCAGTCGAAGAAATAGCTCAAGCAATCAAAACCCACTTTCAACCCAAACAAGGTTTACTCGTTCAGTCAAATAAAACATTACGCAACGGTTCGTTAGAAATATTTGACCGCACCTTTGCCATTACCGACGCATTGCGACTTTTAGCTGTAATAGTGGCATTTATAGGTGTACTCAGTGCATTAATGAGTTTACAACTTGAACGCACGCGCGAAACCGGAATATTACGCGCGAATGGAATGACACCCTTACAGCTATGGGTAATGACATTTATCCAAACTGGACTAATGGGAGCAATTGCAGGATTACTCGCAATGCCATTAGGATATGTCCTAGCCTGGATATTGATTTATGTAATTAACGTCCGTTCGTTTGGCTGGACATTACAAATGCAACTGCAACCAAGTTACTTTTTACAAGCTTTTGCTGTAGCTGTGGTTGCCGCTATTTTAGCTGGAATTTATCCCGCTTGGCGCCTGGGTGGCACAGTTATTGCAGAATCTGTACGTCAGGAATGATTGATTTGATCCCCCTAACCCCCCTTAATAAGGGGGGAAAAAGAGGAGTTCTTAGCCCCCCTTATTAAGGGCAGCAGGGCTGTTTCATTCCCTCTCAAACAGGATTTGTCAAGATGGTTAGCGAAAAAAATCGGCTCTTCCGTAATTAGCGTGCTAAATTATTGAATCATGAGTTTGAAATCCTTACTAAGCTTTTATTACAGCTATTTTTGACAACAATACTGTATTCTAACTAAAATACACGACTATAAGCGCCTGTAAGCCTTGATTTTAAAGGAAAGTTACCGAATGCGATTAAAATTTAGCACGTTAATTCCGGAAGACCCGCTTTTCCCGTAGGATAGTTTTCCCGTTATCCGTAAACGTAAGCGAAGCTTTCCCGCAGGGTAGTTTTCCCGAAGGGTAGGATATTCCGAAGGACAGGGTAGGGTAGAATCTAGGTTTTTAACTATATACTGAGATGCTAAGAAAGCGGGAAAACTGCGTTAACTGACATATTGCACCTCTACGTATTAATTCTTAATTTTAAATAAGCATGTTATTAATATCACTATTTGTCCAGTTCATTTTAATGAACTTTTGCTATTAGCCTAGGGACTTTTAGCCCTAGGCGGGTATGAGCATAGTTACAAATTTGGCAATTAACGTTCCTTAGCATGACACTTCTTAGCCCTAAAGGTATTTTTGATACATTTAGTAAAGTAGTACATATGAATATCCCTTAAAGCTACATATTTACCTATCATCGCTATTTTCTTTTTTGTTGAGAAGTTTTATCATTATCTTGATAATATCAGCTAAAAACAAGCCATGACGATTACCCTGACGAATGAAGAGTGTATTGAACTTTGGGGCGAACCTATACATACAAGCGAACTGGACTCTGAGTCAAAGTTAGCTCAAGTTTTATGGGAAGCATCACAGCAACTAGGTAAAGGTTATGTGCAAGAAATCGAGATTTATCCTGAACTCTTACTATCATTTATGGATGTGGAATATCAAGATGATGTGTTGATAACATCTCCTATAACTCAGCATACCTTACATTTTGATGTTTTGCTTTCAGGAAAAGTTGTAAGTGATCACGGACAATGCGGGGAAGGCTACACTCTCATTTGTGGTGGTGGCATTAAAAACAAAACCATTACAGAAATAAAAAAATTCCGACGGCTTGTACTGGTAAACATCTTGATGCCACATCACCTACTAGCAACTTTTTTTCCGGGAAAGAATGGAGAAATACTGCCAGAGTTGCGACAATTGGTCAAGGATGATGACTGGCAAACAGTACTTTTCCCAAAAAGTACCCCAGCTATACAAGGAGTAGCGCAGCAAATGATTAATTGTCCCTTTCATGGAGCAACAAAGCGAATATATTTGCAGGGAAAAATATTAGAGTTAATGGCGTTGCAGCTAGCTCCCATTTTAGAGGATGAGGATAAAAAGCAAACACCACCGCAACTTAAGCCAGATACCATTACTCGAATTTATCATGCTAGCGACATTTTACGAGCGCGTTTAGAAAATCCACCATCATCGTTGGAGTTAGCCCAACTTGTGGGAGTGAGCGACCGCACCCTTAGACGTGGGTTTCGAGAACTTTTTGGTACTACTGTATTTAATTATCTAACAGAAAGGCGTATGGAACAAGCAGAAAGACTGTTGCGAGAAGGAAACCGTAGTGTTGCGGAAGTGGCTAATATTGTTGGTTATTCTCACTTAGGTTTATTCGCAAATATGTTTAAGCGGCAGTATGGCATCTGCCCTAGGGAATGTTTAATGGGGAAAAAGTCCGTATCTTGATAATGATGCAGGGATATAGATAGATTTATTTCTAGGCTGTTTCCTATACTTAGTTTCAATAAAGTTAGTAATTATTTCCAAGAAGCTTAAAATTTCTGAATTTTCAAAAGTCAGGAGTCTAACCTCTCTTTGGTAACAAAGGGTGGAGTTTGGTGTGTGAGGATTTATTTTTAGGAGCAATTATGAAACTTAGGCTATTGTCTGTTAATTTGAATTTACAACTAGTAGCAATTTTATCGGGATGCTTAAGTACTTTTGCTCCCCTGTCAGGATTAGCAGAGGAAATATCTAATTCCCAAATCCCTCAACTGAGTGAAATTAAGCTTCCTGACACTAGCGCTCGGATGCTAGTGCAGGCACCATTACCTTCTGTCGAGGGGGGTGTTGTACCAATTACCTCAGTTAAAGCGAATCCTACCGATAAAGGTGTGGAGGTAATTTTACAAACAACTCAAGGAGATCAACTACAAGTTTCAAATCGCAGCACTGGTAATAGTTTTATTGCCGATATAACAGGCACCCAATTGCGACTAGCCAACGGCGATTCTTTTGTATTTCGTTCAGAAAAGCCAATTGCCGGAATTACAGAAATAACAGTTATAAATATTGATGCAAATACTGTTAGGGTGACGGTGATAGGTGAAGCAAGTCAGCCAACAGTTGAGTTATTTGATGATAATGCAGGACTGATTTTTGCTGCGGCGCCTGCGGCAACTGCGACACAACCACAACCAGAGGCGCCGCAAACTACTGAAAAGCCAGCAACTGAGGCGCCGCAAGAAGAACCTGCCGCGCGGCAAGATGACCCGATTGAGTTGGTGGTGACGGGTGAGCAAGATGGGTATAAGGTTCCGAATGCAAGTACAGCAACGCGAACGGATACGCCATTGCGAGATATTCCTCAGTCAGTTCAGGTAGTACCGCGTCAGGTAATCGAAGACCGAGGTATTACTAATGTGGCAGAGGCTCTAGAAAATATCAGTGGTACTAACACAGGTATTTATGCTGGAAATATTGCCATCCCTCGCCTGCGTGGCTTTAACAGTACTGACTCTTTTTTTCGGAATGGCACTTCACTCGGTGGTTTTACTTATGACAACTTTAATACGGATAACATTGAGCAAATTGAGGTACTCAAAGGACCGTCCTCTGTACTCTTTGGTCAGGGTAGTCCTGGTGGAATTATCAATTTAGTGACTAAAAAGCCTCTGAGCGAACCTTACTATAATCTAGGCTTCACTGTAGGGAGTTTTGAGCAGTATCGCCCATCCTTTGATATTTCTGGACCTCTCAATCCTGAGAAAACCATTTTATATCGGTTTGTTGGTTCGTATAACAGAGCGCGAAGCTTTGTGGAGTTTGCTAACTCAGAGCAATATTTTTTAGCACCTAGCCTTGAGTGGAGAATTTCTTCTAACACAAAGTTGGCACTTGATTTAGAGTTTATTGACTCCAGTGCAACTTTTATATGCGGTATTCCTGCTGTAGGGCGAGGAGTAGCTGACATTCCCAGAACCCGCGCTTTATGTGAGTCGGGCGATTTTGGCGACCTGTTTGGGAAAGACGACATCCAACAATATAGGCTGGGTGCAACGTTCGATCATCGCTTCAGCCAAGATTGGTCTATTCGTAACACGTTTATTGCTAGATGGAATAACTTGCGTGGTACATCACAAATACCTCTTGGTTTCAATGAGGTTACAGGGGATTTTACAAGCAGACAACCGTTTACCAGAGACGAGTCGTTTAACTCTTATTTCAATAATTTAGATGTTACTGGAAACTTTAAAACAGGTTCAATTGATCATAAATTGTTGATCGGGTTTGAGTTTGGTAGAGAAACCCGTAATCGCAAGTTTTTCTTTGATTTTCTTGACCTTAATACACCGTTTAACATCTTCAACCCTGTTTACCCCGGAGATCGATTTAGATTTGACTCATTCCCATTTCGTATCCAGCGCGATGAAAATTATACAACCTATGCTTTTTACCTTCAAGATCAAATTTCTTTTACAGATAATTTGAAGCTAGTGCTAGGTGGACGCATTGATAGCTATCAAAGAAAAATTGAGAACTTAATTAGTTCAACAACTATAGAACGAACAACTTCTGCATTTAGTCCCAGAGTTGGGCTAGTTTATCAGCCGATACAGCCTATTTCCCTTTACGCATCGTTTGTCCAAGGATTTGAGCCAAGCACTGCGAATCTAGCAGATGGTTCTGCACCCCCACCGCCAAAAGCAACCCAGTATGAGGTAGGTGTTAAAGCTGATTTAAGTGACAGGCTGACTGCGACTCTGCTGACTGCCTGACAGAAGTCTGGAAAACCCTGTAAAATCAGGGCATTTAATAAAAGGGTCAAGAAACATGAGATGGTGAAGTTACCACACTACTACCAAGTGCATCATGTTAAACTCGACCCAACTATATAGTCAGATATTTGGATATCTACGTCAATATTGTACTTACTGTGACTTGCGCCATCTAAAAACTTTGGCTTGGATGATTAATGGATTAATATATAGTGGGCAGCTAAGTTTGAGCGCATGGGAACCCTACGTACAAAGTAATGCAGAACAAGCCCAAAGTTATGAGCGCAGATGGCGCAGATTCCTAGAGAACAGAAGGGTTTGTGTCGAAAAATTATATTTACCATTGGCAATGGCAGCTTTAAAAGACTGGCAGAACCATCGATTATATTTGGCGATTGATACTACCGTGTTATGGAATCGATTTTGTATGATTCATATCTCAGTAGTATGCTGTGGTCGGGCAATCCCATTACTGTGGCGTGTATTAGAGCATGGTAGCGCAACAGTCGCATTTAAGGAATACGAACCAATGTTACGCAAAGTTAGATGGTTACTACGCAATCACCCTAATGTAATGATGCTTGCGGATAGAGGTTTTGCTAACCATGATTTTTTGAGTTGGTTACAAGCAAGTAATTGGTATTATTGCATACGTATAACTTGCGACACACAGTTACATGGAATCAGGCGCCACCCAATAGAAGCATCGTTAATTTATCCTAAAAAAGGCGAAGCTGCTTTTTATCGTAATGTTGGATTATGGCAAGACGGTTTGATTCGTTGTAATCTGGTAGTCGCTTATCCAGAAGGGATATCCGAGCATTGGGCTGTTGTAACAAATGAATCTCCAACTTTAAAAACGTTGCATGAATACGCTTTAAGGTTTCGCGTCGAGGAACTGTTTTTAGATAGCAAATCAGGCGCATTTGAATTGGAAGACTCTTGCCTTAGAAATGCAAAATCATTAGACCGTTTGTATTTAATTGCTGCTTTAACCTTACTTTATAGCACAGCACAGGGCATGGCCGTACAAGTCTCGGGTCTGCGCTCAAGTGTTGATCCTCATTGGAATCGTGGTCTAAGCTATCTTAAGATTGGTATCAGTTGGCTTAAAGGTGTTATTCATAAGGGGCGACAATTGCTAACCCCAATTCCTTTGTTACCAAAAGACCCTGAGCCTTGTTTTGCTTCCAAAAAAGCTCGCCAGGATATAAGTTATGGGATATGGTTTTCCCGCATCTACTCCCTGGAGTGCAGACCTTGATTTCAAGGCAGCATCCAGTGAAAGGCAGAAACACCATTACAACAGGTGCCCTTGGCTAAACACTAGCGCTATTAAACACTGGTGTTTATCAAACATAAAAATATTGCAAACCAGTTATGATGCTGTATTGTGATTCTACAGTATTAACTCATTCTTGTGTTTTAATTCAGGCGCCGTGGCATCGTTACAGGCTAAAGCCTGTAACCTCCGCTTTTGTTAGATATAGTTTTTGTTAGTATGATTTTTTAGTTAATATTTTGAGAAATATTGAGAATAATTCTTCATTGAGTAAGTAGAGATTAAAGGAGTATTGTACTAAATTTGTAGTATCTGTAGTTAGTACTGTACTTAACCATGTTTAAAATTAAAGTGTTTAAGGGGCGCCTGTTGTAATGGTGTTTCTGCCTTTCACTGGATGCTCCCGATTTCACTGCCTTCCACATTAATCTGTCAGGCAGTCAGGTTGTATACTTTATCTGTTGAAGGAGATTCATCAATATATATACTCCGCAGAGGATATTATTTTACAAAAGCTGCGATGGTATCGTATGGGAATGGGTGTCTCTGACAGACAGTGGAGAGACTTGTTAGGAGTATTAAAAGTACAAGCGTTAAGGCTAGATTTTGAGTATTTACAACACTGGGGAAGCTATTTAGAACTTGGTGATTTGTTAGAACGCGCGTTACTACAAGCAGGTTTGGAGAGATGACGCTTATGATGTGCCAAACTCAGTAAACTGACGTATATAAGGTTCATGAAATGCCAAAATAATATCCTGTTTCGGTACTTCCATTTCAACTAAACGATTAGCTATTCCTTCTTCTGTACCATCATGCTGTAGGTTTTGGGACGTATACTGAGATGCTACCCTACCCTTCGGGATATCCTTCGGATAACGGGAAAACTGCGTTAACGTTCGCGACTCATGACACAAAACAGCACTTTTCAAACAACCTCTTAGACTTATATTGTAACTCAGCGTTTAATTTAATAATCAACTTAGGATTACTGCTTTATAAATAAGTAAAATATGAAACCTAGTGCTTTCATATCACCTCTCTCTGTGTCCTCTGTGTCTCTGTGGTAAACATAATTACATGACTGCACAGGCGAGACGCCTATGCTACAGTATGAATCGGCGCCTGCGCTAAATTATTTATCATATAGAATTATTTTGAGTTTTTACCGTTAAAACTTGGGGTGGTGTGGAATCTGGGGGGTAAATAAAATCTACTTCTACTTTCTTGGTGGCGCCTGCTGCTAATTTTAACGTCACTAAAGCTTTACCTTGCTGTCCTCTTCTTTGCACCAAATGTAAGTACCTTTGGACTTTCCCCAAATCATCTTCATAACTAACCTTTACTGTACCGCGAAAAAATACCTGCTCGACCTGCGGGTTTAAAAATAATAATCTATCGCTTCCACCCTCATCTTTAAGTGGTGTTTGAATTAATACACTTACTGTTTGAGTTTGGTTTGTTGGATTATGTAAAGGCAAAGTCAAATCATATTCTACACCGTAATTACTATGGGCAAAATATGCTGTATCTGGGTAGCGAGCTAACATAGGAGCGCTCTGTATCTGTTTAGTAGCTAATGTGACTAAATGTACTGTTCCTAATGGATAGGAAATTGCTTTTCCAGATTCTGGTATGGTTAATTTTGCGGTGCCAGGGTTGTCAGTAATTACTGCTCCCCACTTTGTACCTTGGGAAACACCCGCTACTCGACCGAATACTGTTGGTTCTCTGGGTGGTTCTAATGGGGTGGGGATGGTGTCGCGTTTTTCTGCTAAATTACCTGTGTTGAGTAAATTTTGTAATTCGTTTAAAGTTGGTGGACGATTGGAAGTCATTGCTAAATTGGCAACGTGAATTACACCGTCGCTTTTCAGTCGCATCATTGTTGTGCGACCGTTGGAAGAAGGAGCTTGTACGGGAATTGGTAGGTTAGCTAATATTTGACTTTTACCAGGTTCTATAATTATTGTTTCTGGGAAAACGTTTTGCCTAACTCCTCGCAAGACTTCACCCATTGTTCTGCTTCCTGGTCCCGAATAAACTGTATTTTGGGGATTATCTTGAATGTCGGGTAACGGTATAAAAGGAGCTTGTTGAGTAAGATAGCTGGCGCCGTTTAATACTTCTAACGTAACTGCTTTATCACCAGGATTATACACGATTATTCCTTGGTAGACTGTACGGCTTCGAGATGATGTTGCTGCTCTAATAATATGATGAGAAAAAATATCAAATCTGCCTTGAAACGGGTAATTTAAATGTGCAGCAGGTGTTTTTTTACCTTCTGGGGGAAAAGTTGATAGTAAAATTCCATCGGTTTCTACCAATTCTGGACTGTTGCTGTTGAAGGTGGGTATAGTATCGAGTTTTCCTGGTAATGGATATACTTGTTGCGGTTGTACTTCGACCCCAGCGATATATTGCGGGGGAATAGTATAGATGTTGAGCGCGCGACACATTGATGCTGCAACTTCTCCTCTAGTGGCGCCAACTTTGGGTCTTAGCTGTTTGACGTTGGGATAGTTAACCACAATACTATTAATTGCGGCAGATGCAACCGAAGTTTGAGCATAGTTGGGAATTTCTGCTGCATCTTGAAAGTATGTTCGTAGTGTTTGCGCGGGGTTCGCTACACCACTGTAATTTTTTGCTCCAGCGATGACACCAATAATTTGCGCGCGAGGTATTGCTTGGTTAGGTTGGAATATACCTCCTGGATACCCAGAAAAAAAACCCTTTTGGAACGCGCTAGATATCGCTTTATATGCCCAGTGGGTTTGCGGAACATCTCGAAATGCTGTAAAACTACGTTTATTTGGCGCCGTAGGAAAAGCATTTAGCATTAAGACAGCTGCCTCTGCACGTGTTACCGTTACATTTGGACGAAAAGTATTATCAGAGTATCCAGTAATAAGTTTACGTTCATTGAGTTGTTGAATACAATCAGTAGCCCAGTAGTTTTGAGTGTCCTTGAATGCGAAGGCACTAGAGGTTGGGAAAATCGCGATTGTTGTAGAAAGGATAAATAAGCGCAGCAAAGATGGCATAGGCAAACTGATTTTCAATTATTTTTGTAATGATAAGTAAGAATTAAAGTTTTGGGAACCAAGCATGTGATATAGTTCATATGCTCAAAGTTGGGAAACTCTGGTGAAATTCCGGGACTGTGCCGCAGCTGTAAAAAAGTATTGAGTGCAAAGTGCTGAGTGCTGAGTAGATTTATACTCATAACTCAGCACTCAGCACTCATCACTGAAGAGTCAGAATGCCAACTTGAGCAGTGTTAAACTCAACTCCCTGCGTTGCACAGGGAAGGAGATAGTATCGTGTTCAAAATTTCTGTTGACCAAGTTGATGACCCCCTACGTTTATTAGATAATCCTCTAACTTGTCCGGGATTATTTTACGCTACACCAGCTATTGATGGAGTTATTTCTCGCATCCGTATTCCTGGAGGAATTTTAACTAGTCAGCAGGTAAGGATTGTTGCTGATTATGCTACTAATTTTGGTGGCAGCGATAAAAATGTTTACGTAACGAACCGTGCAAATTTACAAGTTCGAGGAATAAGAGGTACAGAAACAGCTTTAATTACTTTACGTTCTGTGGGTTTAGCTGGAATTCCTGAAATTGACCATATTCGGAATATTATGGCAAGTCCGACAGCAGGTATTGATAAGCATGAACTGATTGATACTCGTTATTTGGTTCGTGAGTTAGATGAGTATATATGTTCGCACAAAGAATTAGGAGGGTTGTCAGCTAAGTTTAGTGTTGCGTTTGATGGTGGTGGAAAGGTGTCGGTATGTCAACAACCAAATGAGATTACATTTGCTGCTGTTAAAGAAAATACATCTATATATTTTCACCTTCTAATTGGAGGGGAAACAACCAATATTTTATTAGAGCCTGAAAAGTGTATATTCGTAGTTGCCGCTTTCGCACAAATTTACCTTAACGAAGTCGATATTACCGAAAAACGCAAACCTCGTTTAAAAAAGCTATTTCAAGAAAAAGGTCTTTCTAAGACTTTAGAACAAGCTCAAAAGTATTTACCTTTCTCACTTAATGTATCAAATAACACATATACCTTAAATACAAATACTAATTACCATTTAGGCGCCCATTCCCAGCGACAAACAGGTTACTCTTACATTGGAATAGTTCTACCATTAGGCAAGCTAAATACAAACCAATTATATAACTTGGCTTCTTTAGTAGATAGTTATGGTAGCTGTGTACTACGATTCACGCCTTGGCAAAATATAATCATCCCCGATATTAAAAACGAATTTATACCTGAAGTTCAAGAACATATCGAAAATTTAGGATTGCATTGGTCAGCAAATAATATATATAGTGGCCTAGTTGCTTGTACAGGAAATAAGGGTTGTGCATCTTCTGCTACCGATACTAAAGGTGATGCTCTTGCTTTAGCAGAATATCTACAGCAACATATTACTCTCGATATACCTGTAAAAATTCACTTTACTGGCTGTTCTAAATCCTGCGCTTATCATGGTCAAACTGATATTACCTTGTTAGGCGCCCAAAAAATCGAAAATAATACCATTACAGAAGGTTATCAAGTTTTTGTCGGAAGCAAAGAAGTATATAGTTTTGTTAATAGAAGCTCATTACCAGAAGTAATATTACGGTTACTGCAAGGATGTGAAATACAGCACTGGTTAAATGCAGGAGGAATTACATGATGGATTATATTCGCGATGGTAATGAAATTTACCGTCGTTCTTTTAGTATTATTCGTTCGGAAGCTAACTTAGAAAAATTACCTACCGACTTAGCAACCGTAGTTGTGCGTCTTATTCATACTTGTGGAATGACAGATATTGTAAATGATTTAAGCGCCTCATTCGATGCAGTCGCAGCAGGACGTAATGCACTTAAAAATGGCAAACCAATATTATGCGATGCTCAAATGGTCGCAGAAGGAATTACTAAAAAACGATTGCCTGCTAACAATCAAATAATTTGCACTTTAAATAATCCTGAAGTGCCAACATTAGCGCAAAAGATGCTCAATACTCGTTCTGCGGTTGCTTTGGAGTTATGGGAACCTTTCCTATCTGGAGCAGTGGTAGCAATTGGTAACGCACCTACTGCGTTATTTCACTTACTCGAACTGCTTGATGCAGGAGCAAGTAAACCTGCTGTAATTCTAGGCTTTCCAGTAGGATTTGTCGGCGCCGCAGAATCGAAAGCAGCGTTAGCACAAAACAGTCGAGGAGTGCCTTTTATTACTTTAAATGGGCGCCGAGGTGGCAGTGCAATGGCAGCAGCAGCAGTAAATGCTCTGGCAAAAGAGGAGGAAATATAACATGTCAAATGTATCTCAAACTGGGCGCCTGTATGGTATCGGTATTGGTCCAGGAGACCCAGAACTATTAACAATTAAAGCTTTACGGATATTACAAGCTTCACCTGTAGTCGCTTATCCAATATCCGATAAACAAAAACCACTCGCACGTTCAATTATTGCTCCCTATTTAACAGGGAATCAAATCGAAGTACCAATGCTTTTTCCTTTCAAACTTGAAGAATCTGCTCAACCTTATTATGACAGTGCCGCAGAAAAATTAGCCGAATATTTAAATGCAGGTCAGGATGTTGTGGTGTTATGCGAAGGCGACCCGTTTTTTTACGGAAGCTTTATGTATCTTTACACACGTTTATCACCACAGTTTCATGTAGAAGTAGTACCGGGAGTTTCTTCTATTATGGCAAGTGCATCAGCTTTAGGGGCGCCGCTTACCTACCGAAATGATGTATTCATGGTGCTATCTTCGATATTAAGCGCAGAAGTATTAACAGAAAAATTAGCAGTTGCAGATGCAGCAGTAATTATAAAATTGGGCAAACATTTTAGAAAAGTATATGGGGTATTAAAAGACTTAGGATTAGCAGAACGTGCGAAATATATCGAACGTGCCACAACTAGCACTCAAGTAATTATGCCCTTAGAAAAAGTTGACCCAGACACAGTACCCTATTTCTCACTGATATTAATACCGAGTAAATGGCAACCCTAGGTAGATATCATAAATTTATAGTACACCCAACTGGCGCCATGTTAGAGTACAACCCATTACACTGCCTACCCTCAGCAGAAGATTTACCTGATTCTGACGATACACCAGTTGACAATGAACTACAAGATTATATTCCGCATCTACTAAAAACAATTCTCGCCTGGATTTGGAGCCATCGCAATGACTGGTTCTCTGGCATCGACATGGGTATTTATTACGACCCTGACATCCCAGCAGTAGTTCCAGATGGATTTTTGAGTTTAGGTGTACAGCGAGTAATTGATGAAGATTTGCGTTTGAGCTATCTTCTGTGGGAAGAATTAGTTTCGCCTATTTTAGCAATCGAAGTTGTTTCTCATAAACGACGGGGTGAATATACTAAGAAAAAAGAAATTTATGAACAATTAGGAATTTTATACTATGTTGTTTATAATCCTTTACGAAAACGCAAAGCACGGTTAGAAGTTTATAGACTGGTACAAGGAAAGTACATATTACAGTTAGGTAATCGTATTTGGCTACCAGAACTTGGTTTAGCAATTGGTTATGAAAGAGGAACTTTTCAAGGCATTACACGCGAGTGGTTATATTGGTACAACCAAGATGGTGTTAGATACAAAACACCCGAAGAATTAGCTACCGATGCAGAACAACGCGCGCAAAAATTCGCAGAAAAGTTACGCCAGCTAGGAGTAAATCCTAATAAATTATAAATTGTGTTTTCTAACGCGCGCAAAATAAAACCTGTTGTAGAGACGTTACATGTAACGTCTCTACGTATATTTAATCAGATGTTAAATTTTTCAGATGTAATGTTGCGGATACCCTAGGCTATGAGTTATACCTGACGTGGATTGATGGAATATATAAATACATCATCCAATAGATAAATTTTTACGTGATATCACGGTTGAAATCTTGTATCTATTAACTTAGTGGCTATAATTTGAGGTAGGAGCAATTGAAATACGAAATCCGTTATAAACCTGCATTTGCATCTATTTTTGTTACGCTTAACCCTGGTGACAGCATTATTGCAGAAGCAGGCGCCATGACTAGTATGGATGGTCAGGTATCCATGCAAACTCAGTTCTCTGGTGGTTTAATTTCTGGGTTATTAAAAAAATTTCTCGGTGGTGAATCTTTATTTGTCAACGAGTTCTCTAATAAAGCTTCTCAACCCTTAACGGTAGTGTTAAACCAGTCTTGCGTTGGTGATATTGAAAAATTTGATTTGAATAACGGCGAAATTTGCTTGCAACCCGGTGCCTATATCGCTCATACTCCTGGTGTAAAAATGGGTGTAGCTTGGGCAGGTTTTTCAAGTTTCTTTGCTGGTGAAGGGTTATTTAAGCTCAAATTAAGTGGTAGTGGACAGGTATTTTTTGGCGCCTATGGTGGTATTACCAAGAAGCGTGTAGACGGTGAATTCATTGTTGATAGTAGTCATTTAGTTGCATATCCAGCAAATATGAAGTTAAATCTTAAACTTGCTGGTGGTTTAATTGGTTCTGTAACTTCTGGGGAAGGTGTCGTTAGTAAACTTTCTGGTCAGGGAGATATTTATTTGCAATCCCGCAGTGTCGATGGTTTAGTTCGGTTTCTAAGTCCTAGAGTTCGCTAAAAGTAAATTAAATAGAAGTTAAACAATGGATATAAAATTATTACAGCAGCCAGACAGTACAATTGCACGTGTAACAATGCAAGCTGGTGAAGAGTTAGTAGCTGAAGCTGGATGTATGATTGCCATGAGCGGCAATATTAATACCAGCACAACTTTGAGGCAAGGAAAAGGAGGAGGTATCCTCGGTGGAATGAAGCGAATGTTAGGTGGTGAATCTTTATTTTTGAGCGTTTATCGTTCTCCGGTAAATGGGGGAGAAGTTTTTCTGGCGCCAAAATTAATGGGAGACATTTTACTTTACAAAGTCAATAATAATGAGTTAGTTGTACAAGCTAGTTCATATCTTGCTAGCGCTGCGAGTGTAGATATTGATTTAGGATTTCAAGGTTTTAAATCAATGTTTTCTGGAGAGTCTATATTTTGGTTAACAATAAGTGGCTACGGTGAAGTTGCACTGACTTCGTTCGGCGCCGTTTATGAAATAGATGTAGATGGTGAATATGTGGTTGATACAGGTAACATTGTTGCCTTCGAGAAAAGCTTGACATTTAGTATCAGCAAAGCAAATACATCTTGGCTAGGTGCCTTTTTTGGTGGAGAAGGATTAATTTGTCGATTTAAAGGCAAAGGGAAAGTATATTGTCAAACTCATAACCCTGGCGCCTTTGGTCAATTAGTAGGTTCACAGCTACCAGCTATCAAAACCTCATAATTTCACCCAACATTACCATCATCAAATATAAACATGAATAAAATAGCATACAATATTGAACACTCACCAGCTTACGCTTCATTAAAAGTTCAATTACAAGCGCACCAAACTATAGTAGTAGAATCGGGTGCGATGGCAGCAATGGACCCTTGGATAGAAATGAAAGCCAAAACGAGAGGGGGTTTAATGAAAAGTGTAGCTCGAATGTTTGCGGGTGAATCACTATTTTTAAGTGACTTTACAGCCAAAGATAAACCTGGTCAATTATATATATCTCCTGGTGTACCTGGAGATGTACAGCACTATTACCTAGATGGTAGTAAAGGTTTAATGGTACAATCATCAGGATTCCTTGCATCGAGCGTAACCGTAGAAATAGACACAAAATTTCAAGGATTTAAAGGCTTCTTCAGTGGTGAATCCTTATTTTTACTAAGAGCTATTGGTGAAGGAGATATTTGGTTTAGTTCCTACGGTGGCATCGTAGAAATTCCCGTAACAGGTGAATATGTAGTTGACACTGGTTATATTGTAGCATTTGAAGATACACTCAACTACAAAGTCGAAATGATAGGCGGTTTATCATTTAAAGGATTGAAAACAGGCATTTTAGGTGGAGAAGGATTAGTTTGTAGATTCACAGGAACAGGAAAACTGTGGGTACAATCACGTCAACTTTACAATTTGATAAACTACTTGAACGTATTTCGTCCCGTCGAAAGCACATCCAGTTCAAGTAGTAGCGACGGGTAAACTGGCAACGGATACAACGGATGTAACGGATAATTGATTTGTGATGAACGGTCTATTTTTTATACTACTAACGGGTAAAATCTAGACTTTTGTCATGCTAATGAACGAAGCGCGTAGGGTGGGCACTGCCCACCTTACGGTTTTAACACTACCTTAAAAATAAATGGCGCCAACAAATCGCAACCCACCAACTAGTAACCGTCAATTATTTATAATCTTAGGGATATTTTTATCTATTATTCTAGGTATTATTTGGCTTGTAGGCTTACTAGTTGATAATCTTGTGTGGGTAATTTCTCCAAATGTTGAGAAACAGTTAGGCGCCTTAATAGCTCCAACATATGAAAAACTATCCCAACCATCACAAACACAAGATATCTTAAACCAGCTTTTAAACAAACTAGAATCTAACTTACCATCAGAACAACATAAGCGCGATTATCAAATAATCTATGTACCAGATAAAACAGTAAACGCTTTAGCACTACCAGGTGACCGCATTGTAATTTTTGATGGTTTACTCAAACAAGCAGAGTCAGAAAATGAGTTAATGATGATTTTAGGTCATGAATTAGGACATTTTGCTAACCGCGACCATCTACGCAGTATATTAAGACAACTAATATTACCAATTGCATTAGCTTCCATAACAGGAAATAATGATTTACTAGTATCTGTCGCTTCTGGTATTACAACCTTTAGCGATGCTAAGTATTCACAATCGCAAGAATCGCAAGCAGATGAAATAGGATTAGACCTATTATATAAAACTTATGGGCATGTAGCTGGAGCGACAGATTTTTTCAATCGATTAAGTAAACAAAAAAATATTAATATAGAATTTATCTCAACTCATCCGGCGCCGCAAAAACGAGTTAAATATTTACAAAACTTAATCAAACAAAAACACTATCAGTCCAAAAAGTTATCTCCATTACCAAAAGAATTAAATTAGCCTTTAACCACGTAAGGTGGGCATTGCCGACCATACAGTCACTATCTAATCAATTTACTTTACATTGATTTTTTGTTTAATCCAAGTGCGAAACGATTTAAGTAAAGCAATTTCTGGCTTTGTTTTACTTTGCTCAGTAAAATTATTCATATCGCTTGCTGAAGCTAAAGGAAACGCAATACTATAATCGCGTTCTACATATTTGTTGTTGATTAATTCATAAAATTTAAGTTTGCTTCCGTTGTATCTCCAAATTTCAGGCACCTTTAATGCTGAATAAATTGAAAATTTGTCAATTGAACTACTTGTAATGTCAATTTCAATAGCTAAATCTGGAGGAGGGTCAGTTTCAAAATCAAGTGTTTCCCTTCCTCTTTACATTATCACGTCTGTGTTTAAGCCAAGACTGGTTTACCCGTGGATACCGCCTGTTCAATAATATCAGCAGCGCGACTGACTCCTCCAGCATTATGAGTAGCTTTTTGTAATTTAAGTACATTCTGCTTATAAGACTCTTGCGTGAATACCTGTGTTACAGCAGCACGCAGTCTTGGAACATTCAAGTTTTTAAGGGTAACAAACTCACCTGCTCCCGTCCAAGCAATACGTGCTGCTACACCTGGTTGGTCATTAGCAACAGGAATCGCCACCATTGGGACTCCATACTTTACACATTCCATTGTAGTATTCATACCTGCATGAGTAATCATGAGGCTCGCTCTTTCTAACAGTTCTAATTGAGGCGCATACTCAACAACCAAAGGATTTCCTGCTAAAGTTGGTAATGATTCAGGTTTAGCCGAGCCTCCTAAAGAAATGACTAGCTGGGCATCCAATTTCTCACAAGAATTGGCAATAGTCTCGAAAACCCACTTCAAGCGATTTTGTAACGTTCCCATCGAAGCATAAATCAAAGGTTTAAGAGTCAATTTTTCATAGGGGAAAGGGACTTCGGCGCGACTGGCTAAGGTATGGAAAGTTCCAGTAAAATGAAACACTTGAGGTAATTCAAGCCTAGGATATTCAAATGTTGCAGGCGCCTGACTAATTTGAGCTAGTTGAGAGTAGGCATCGTTGGGGCGAGAATACAAAGGTAGCTTCCACTCTTTGCGATAATCATCTATCAAATCTTTAATTGGCTTGGCAACGGGATAAAGTAATGCGTGACCTATGTTGTTGCGTAAACGTCCCCACCAAGTTGGGCTATATTTCCAGGTGGTGTAATGAGGAGGAACGTTGGGGTCATAGTTAAGTACCACGGCACTGCACACAGTAATGAAAGGAATTTGGAGAAAATCAGCAATAGTTCCTCCTTCTATTGAACTTTGATTTACTAGCATTGCTTCTACACCTGCTGCCTTAAGCAACGCTGGAGCATCTCGGAGAGTAACAGCCGAGATTTCATGAAGCAATTCAATAGTATATTTTAATGCAGCATACGAACGCAGTTGCCCTAACTTGGTCAAGGCTTCTGCCCCTGAGCCGAGCGGGAAATCTTTCTCACCAATTGCTTGGAATTCTACTCCCGCAGCCAGTGCCTTAGATTGACAACCAAGTATTCCAAAGAGTGTGACGCGGTGACCACGCCGAATTAACTCTTGTGCCAAGGGAAGCATTGTGTTGAGCGGGCCAGTTGCTGCACCAGGAGTAATAATGCCAAAGTGAGTCATAATATAATATTTTTTCCTAAAATCGTACTTTTTCTGCACAAGATATTAACAGTTTTTATCAGATTTTTGCAGAATATCTTAGTATATTATGTACTGGTATATCGACTTGCTGCTAAAAATGCTTAAATAAATAGATATGGTAGTTTTTTAGGTAATAAAGCGTTAAAAAGGCACCTGAAAAAGTTTGTTTTTACGGTTGGAAGCAAAAAACTAACTGTGAACGACTTCGTTTAATGCTTCGTGAATTATTTCATCACTTACTCCCCGACGTTTCAAACTCGCAATTAACGCTGTCACTGTTTCGCTTTCAAATCGTTCTAAATCCATACGTAATCCTTGACCGATGTAAGCGCGAATTAATGGCTGATACCCAGAAAAGCCCAACAACGGTGCAAGCCGCTTTAAGTCTTCAATAACATCTTCGGGAATGCGAATCGTCACGCTGGTCATAGGACGATTTCGATCTAACCGCTTTTTTAATGCTTCAATTTTCATACTCTGCTCGCTCCTGACGAGTGGCTTTACGTGCTGAAATAATCCGAATTATGTTCTCTTCACGCTCAATGTGAACGACGTATAACAAATTCCATCGAGTATCCAGTCCAATCACAGCATCCCGTGCTTCATTATTGCGACTTGCATCAACAACAATGAGAAATGGATCAAAAAATACCTCGGCAGCTTGCTCGAATGTAATTCCATCATGCTTTCCTGGGTTATTTTGAGCTTTTTCGTCGTTCCAAACAAAGGTGATGCCGTTTAGCACGAAATACACATCCATGCTTCATATTGTAGATAATACGTATTTACATTGTCAATACAGTTTTAATTTTTAATTTGCAGCTAGGGTTTTAAATCTTTGATGAAGTGCGTTACGAGGTGTTTCGGTGAAGTTGAAATATTTGGCGTACAAGTAAAGGCTTTGAAAGATTTAAGTATTTTTGATAACCTGAGTTTCCAAGAATATTATAATTACATTAATTCCGAAGGTAAAAAAAGTTTAACACCTTTTGCTTATTTAAATTACCGCAAACCATTACTGAAGTGCATTATACCCAGTATATAGTATGAAATTAAAATTTTGCACTTAGTTCTGATATAATTATTTATATCAAGTAATCTCTAAAAATAATGTTTCCTGTATCAATACCTGAACACAAAATTAGCTGACAGTTGAGTGCAACTAAGTATAACCCAACAAAGTCTTACAAACGTTGGGTTCCCATACCCTTCGATAAATCCTCCATATTAAGGGATAACTTCCTTAACGTTCCTCAACTCAAACTACTATCGGCTACTGAATAACTACTCTTATTTTTATCTTTATTTACCAATATATCATAAGCTCGTGCTTGATTTATGCTACTGCTAATGATTTATCTTCCTGCCAAGTAAGTAACTCATCAAGTTTTCCTTCTAAAGCAAAGGTTCTTGCTGCAAGTAGACAACGTAATATATCAACACAATGATTTGCTGGAAAATTTCCATATTGCCCTCCTACAACCAACTTTTCTATATTGTTAGATTTGGCTAAATCAAGCAATGTATAAAAATTAAGATTATCGAAAGTCACGGTAACTATATATTTCCCCGCCCCACCACCAATACTCATATAGGTTTCTTCATCGGCACCTAAAGTTACTAAAGTATGACTGGCACCGTCTAATTCTCGGATAGCTGATTCTACTTGATTCCAGTCTGGGTTTTCAATAAAATCACCTTGATTTCTATTTCCAACCCATTTTTCAGTAGTGACATCTAATACAAACATGATTACCTCCTGCTCTTTGGTTGTTTTACTATTATAGCTTTACACTCACCTGGTGTTATTATTTCTAATTCTTTTATACCTAATTGCCAAGCCATAGAGTTTACCCCCCCTCTTTTCCCACAAGCTGCACACAAGTCTCTATCTACCGTCAAACGGGCTTTATCTGCCCTTGTACCTGCATCAAGCGCTTGCTGAAAAACATCTGCTTCAGCATGATCTCTAGTAATAGAGTTAACATACAAACTGATTTGACGAGGATAGGGATTATCTCTAGAATTAACACCAAAGAAACTTTTACCACCTATTTCTAGCTTGGCAACTGTTGATTGATCTTCTTGGCTGCCTGCTGGTGGTAAATTAAGGCTTTGTCTATATTCTGCTAGTTCGCTAAACACTGAATTCGTTTTGCTTCATTTTTGTCTATAACTTGTTATTGTGACTGATTTTGGCAGATTTTAATTATGTAGATTTTTGAAGCGTTTATGCAGTACCAAGGATACTTAGTTTACTTGTACTACATTCAACGATGAAAACTAAGTAGTAAATACATATTACACTGTTGCATTATTGACAAAAGTTATTTTGTACTATAATGTTTTGTGAATTATTTCTTTGTTACTTTGTAACATAATTGACTTATGAGTATAAGTATTTACGCTTTCTACAATAACAAGGGTGGTGTCGGTAAAACTACACTCTGCTCTAATGCTGCAACGCTTTATGCCAGGAATAATCCAAGTACGCAAGTCCTAGTTATAGATATGTGTCCTCAAGCAAATATTTCTCAATTCTTACTTGGGGGAGGAAAAAAAGGATATCAAATAAATCAAAGGTTACAATCTTCACGAACTAGAAAAAATATAGTTGGATTTATAGACTGGCTTTTAAAGGGCAATTCAAATTTCAAAACTCTTAACACGTCATACAAAGTTAGCGTTTTCCCTTATAATACAAATATCTCAAATAATTTATATTTGATAGCTGGCGACTCTTTTTTAGAATCCCTTTCATTAGCTTTAAACTATGCTGTTATTAATCCAGCAAATATTAAAGCATGGTCAGAATACATGACAGCAGTTAAAAGGCTGTGTGAATGTGAGTTTGATAGCGAAAATTATGGCAATATGGTTGTCTTTATAGATTGCAACCCAAGTTTCTCTATATATACACAAATGGCTTTAGTTTCTTCTAATAAAATAGTTATTCCAATGATGGCAGATTTTAGCTCATTAGAAGGGATAAAAGGTTTATTTATGCTCCTTTATGGTGAATATCCATCTGCAATGTTAAAGAAATACGCTGATGATATAATTACCTTCAATAAACAAATAGAAGTTTTCCAACTTAAACTACCAAAGATATATGAATTTGTTTTTAATAATTATACAATTAACGATGGTGTTGCTGCAGCATTTGATTCAATAAGAACAGAACTTATTGAATTTTGCTACGAACAATTTAAAAAATTTCCTCAGCTATTTACACCCTGTAGCGATACACCTAATACTAAAGAGGAATGGCAAAGATATTATGTTTCAAATATAAAGGACTTCCATACATCAGGTAAAGTATCTTCGTCTCTAGGTATTCCTATGTTCAGCCTTCCTCTACAATCTAAGTATATAATGCCTGACGGTAGAGAAGTTATGCTTCCTAGCAGTAATTACTCAAAGGCATTAGAAGATATAGAAGCTTTTGCAGGTAAATTACATTAATCTATAGATTAAAAAGTAGAGAGGTTTTGGGAAACTTCTTTACTGTGCTAAACGCTCTCTGTTCTTACTACGGGTTTATATTCGCCTAGATGGTGCATGAAAGCTATGATACTTTTCGTTTCTGTCCTTATTTTTTCAAGCTTTCACGCACCATGTACCTTAAATTGATGCTTACTCAAGCGTTCAAAAGTCGATTTTAGCTTGGGTCTGGTAAGCACGAGCAAATCTATTGCGAAGGGAAAACTCAACAATCAACAAGTGTTTATGTTGGGTTGCGCTATCGCTCCACCCAACCTACGATTGTTAAGTAAGTGCCATTCCACCCTACCCCAAAATGCTAGTGAAGAAGTCGATTGTGTCTTTTAGGGACTTGATGAATACGTCGATTTCTTGGTGGGTGTTGTAGAAGGCTAAACTTGCGCGTGCGGTTCCGCTTGTTAGGTTTAAGTAGCGGTGTAAGGGTTGTGTACAATGGTGTCCAGAACGTATTGCTACACCTTCTTGGTCTAGTAGTGCGGATAGGTCGTTGGGGTGAATGTCTCCTGCTGTGAAGGATGCTAGTGCTGCTCTTCCAAATCCGTTGGCGTTGGGTTTGGGGCCGTGTATGTTTATGTCGGGGATGGTTTCTAGTTGTTCAAATAAGTATGATGTTAATTCAGCTTCGTAGGCGTGAATTTGATCCATTCCTAGTTTATTTAAATAGTCTATTGCGGCGCCTAATGCAATAGCTTCACCTATAGCGGGTGTACCTGCTTCAAATTTGTGTGGTAGTTCCGCGTAGGTGGAATGGTCTAAATATACATCGGCTATCATTTCTCCACCACCCAAGAAAGGAGGCATAGCATTGAGTATTTCTTCTTTTCCGTATAAGAAACCGATACCAGTAGGGGCGCACATTTTATGACCGGAGGCAACTAGCCAGTCACAGTCTATTTCTTGTACGTCTACAGGCATATGAGGTACACTTTGGCAAGCGTCTATTAAAACTTTGGCGCCATATTTATGAGCGAGCGCACAAATTTCTTGGACAGGGTTAATGCATCCCAATGTATTTGAGACATGCACTACCGATACTAATTTAGTTTTTTCTGATATTAATGTCTTAAAATGTTCAAAATTAAAAGTTTCTTCTTCTGTGAGTTCCACGTGCTTTAACACCGCACCCGTTTTTTGAGCAACGAAATGCCAAGGTACCAAATTGCTATGGTGTTCCATAACTGAGAGGATTATTTCATCCCCTGCTTTTAAATTATTCATTGCCCAGCTATATGCTACCAAGTTAATAGCCTCAGAAGCGTTGCGGGTATAAATGATTTCGTTGCGCGAGTTAGCATTTACAAAAGCTGCTATTTTATCGCGCGCTGCTTCGTAAGCGTCTGTTGCTTTAGCGCTGAGAGTATGGGCGCCACGGTGAACATTAGAATTGTAACCTTCGTGGTAATGGCGCCATGCATCAAGAACAAACAGCGGTTTTTGCGAAGTAGCTGCACTATCTAGATAAACAAGAGGCTTGCCGTTAACTTCTTGGTGGAGAATCGGAAAGTCACGACGTACTCTGTGGGCAATGGTAATGTCTTTTGCAAGAGTCATAAGAGTTAGGAGTTAGGAGTTAGGAGTTAGGAGTTGTTGCTTGTGTGTAACTCCTAGTTGTGTGCTTAAAATTGTTTGACTTCGTTTAAAAGATTATCGCGTAAAGAGGTAACGGAAATGTTGTTAATTATTTCGGTGGCGAAGGCGTTGATTAAAAGATGACGCGAACTATTCTCATCAATACCTCGACTTTGCAGGTAGAAAATTTCATCATCTTCTAACTGACTAACCGTGGCGCCGTGGGCACATTTAACGTTATCGGCAGTAATTTCGAGTTGAGGTTTTGTGTCAACTCGCGCTTTACTCGTTAACATTAAGTTACGGTTTAATTGTGCTGCATCGGTTTGCTGTGCTGGTTTGGGAACAAATACTTTCCCGTTAAAAATAGCGTGCGCTTTGTCACCGACAATATTTTTTTGTAGCTGTTTACAAACACCATTAGGATAATTTAAAGCAATAGCGCTATGCATATCCGCTACTTGTGTACCTTTTATCATCGCCAAACCATTCAGAGTAGTCTCGGTTTGCTCACCAGTTTGTAAAATCTCTAAATTATGGCGCCCTAAACTCGCACCAATATTAATAGCATTACAGGTATAGCGACTATAACGTGCTTGAGTAACAGCAGTCTTACCAACATGAAACGCCGAAAAAACTTCCTTCTGTACCCTAGTATGACTCACACTAGCATTATCAGAAATCCAGATTTCCGTAACAGCATTGGTGAAATAACTGCCCTCTTGTGAAACAGGCATCTTGCCTGTTACATATTCTTCCACAAAACTCACCTGAGAACCAGTTTCCGCAACCACCAAACAACGCGGCAAAGAAATAGCACCCTCACCAGCAGTAATATATACCAAATAAATTGGTGTTTCTACTACTACATTCTTCGACACCCAAATAACCGCAGCATCTTGCATACCCGCAGTATTTAAAGCTGTAAATACCTCCAAGGCACCTTCCGCTTGAGCTAAGTATTCTTGTGATTTTACAGTATATTCTTCAGGTAGATTAGCTAAATTTGTAACTAGTATTCCCTCCGGTAAACCTGAAACTGCTGATAGTTCTGGTGCGTATATACCGTTAACGAAGACCAAACGGCTGTTTTGAGCTTCGGGTAGAATTTGGGGTTGTAGAGACGCGACATGTCGCGTCTCTACATTTTTGAAATTTATCTGTTTTAATTTGGATAAATCTGTAAAACGCCATTCTTCATCGCGGTTTGTGGGTAATGTTGAATGACGTACCCAATTTGCAGCACGCTGTTTAATGTCTTGTAACCAATGTTGCGTCTCCCCAACGACAACGTTGTTTAATAACTCTGTTAAATAATTATCTCTATCTAACAAAGTAGAAGTTAGACTAACAACATTGGAGTTTGGGATCGGACTAGGAGAAACTTGTGTCGTCATTTTTATACCCCCACAGTTTCAGCAAATTGGTCTAATACCCAGTCGTAACCACGTTCTTCTAATTCCAATGCCAAGTCTTTACCACCAGAAATTAGAATTTTTCCGCGCGCCATAACATGCACATAATCAGGAACTATATAATTAAGCAAGCGCTGATAATGAGTAATCATAATTGTGGCGTTTTCTGGTTTTGCTAATTGATTTACCCCACTTGAGACAATTTTGAGCGCGTCAATATCTAAACCTGAGTCTGTCTCATCTAAAATCGCTACTACTGGTTCTAAAAGCGCCATTTGTAATATTTCGTTACGCTTTTTCTCACCACCAGAAAACCCTTCGTTAACGCTACGGTTTAAAAATGCTGAGTCCATTTTGACAACTTCGAGCTTTTCATAAACCAAATCTTCAAAATCGAAAGGTTCTAATTCTTCTAAACCTTGTGCTTTACGCTTTGAGTTGTATGCTACCCGCAAAAAGTCTAAATTGGTAACGCCAGGAATTTCTAAGGGATATTGGAAAGCGAGAAATACACCACTACGCGCGCGGTCTTGCGGTTCCATTTCTAGTAGGTTTTGCCCTTTAAAAATTACTTCTCCACTTGTGACTTTATATGCTGGGTGTCCTGCTAGTACTTTGGAGAGGGTGCTTTTTCCGGAACCGTTTGGTCCCATTATGGCGTGAATTTCGCCCGCGCGTACTTCTAAGTTTACGCCTTTGAGAATTGGAGTTTCATCAACGCTTGCCGTCAAGTCACGCACTGACAGCACTACTTCACTGTTTTCAATAATCATGTTCTTTGTATTCTTGTAGCACAGGCATCCCTGCCTGTGATTTGTTTCAGGTGTTAGGGGGCGGGCAGGGATGCCCGCTCCACAAGAGATAAAATTTAACCTACACTGCCTTCGAGTTTGAGGCTGAGTAATTTGTCTGCTTCGACGGCAAACTCCATTGGTAACTGGTTAAATACGTCTTTACAGAAGCCGCTTATCATCATTGATATTGCGTCTTCAGATGAAATACCCCGCTGTGTGAAGTAAAATAGTTGGTCTTCTCCAATCTTCGATGTCGATGCTTCGTGTTCGACTTTGGCGGTGTGGTTTTGTACCTGGATATATGGAAAAGTGTTTGCGTGGGCATTGTCACCAATTAGCATTGAGTCGCACTGTGAGTAATTTCTGGCGTATGAAGCTGTGGGGTTAACTTTGACTAAACCACGGTAGCTGTTACTAGATTTTCCGGCAGAAATTCCTTTAGAGATAATTGTGCTGCGGGTATTTTTACCAACGTGAACCATTTTGGTTCCAGTATCAGCTTGCTGCATGTTGTTGGTTAACGCTACAGAGTAAAATTCTCCAACTGAGTTATCACCAACTAATACACAGCTTGGATATTTCCAAGTAATAGCTGAACCTGTTTCTACTTGTGTCCAAGAAATTTTGGAGTTAACACCTTGACACAAACCACGCTTGGTAACGAAGTTGTAAATACCACCTTTACCGTTAACATCTCCTGCATACCAGTTTTGCACGGTGGAGTATTTAATTTCGGCATCGTCGAGAGCTACTAACTCTACAACTGCGGCGTGTAATTGGTTGCTGTCGTACATCGGCGCCGTACAGCCTTCAAGGTACGATACATAGCTACCTTCTTCGGCAACAATTAAAGTGCGCTCAAATTGTCCAGTGTCACCACTATTAATACGGAAATAAGTAGATAATTCCATTGGGCACTTTACACCCTTCGGAATATACACAAACGAACCATCGCTGAACACAGCAGCGTTTAAAGCCGCGAAATAGTTGTCAGCAGGAGGAACGACGCTACCCAAATACTTCTTCACAAGTTCGGGATGCTCGTGTAATGCTTCAGAAATAGAGCAAAATATTACACCGTCTTTAGCGAGCTTATCTTTGAAAGTAGTTGCAACCGATACGCTATCAAAAATTGCATCTACTGCTACGTTCGCCAAACGCTTCTGCTCAGTTAAAGGAATACCCAACTTTTCAAACGTTTCTAGCAACGTTGGGTCTACCTCATCCAAACTATTTAATTTTTTCTTGGCTTGTTTTGGCGCCGAGTAGTAGATAATGTCTTGGTAATTGATAGGTGGGTAATTTAGACCAGACCAATCTGGCTCAGTCATCTTTAACCACTGGCGATACGCTCGCAGACGAAACTCCAGCATGAACTCCGGTTCATTCTTCTTTTCGGAGATGAGGCGGACAATGTCTTCGCTTAACCCACGCGGTATAGTATCCGCCTCTATATCGGTGACGAAGCCATACTTGTAGGGTTGGTTGACTAGGGTTTTGACAGTAGCACTCATTGGTAGTTCTCTTGTCTTATTGACGTTCTCTTTAAGGGTGTTGGACGGGCTAGTCAGCTTTATAAGGCTGATTTTAGGTTTTTGTTACCACGGGGCAACAGGGCTGTTACAATAGATTTAAGAGTAAAACAACATCTTTGTTGTTTAATATATCTCTATTTTACGCTAAATTAACAACAAGAATGTTGTTAAAGTCAAATTTTCTGGAACAATTTTCTGAAATTTATTTTTGAACCCAACCAGGACGACAATGCAAACAGCGCAGCAGTCCTCTAAGCAAGATATCCTAGAGTATCTTTTGAAACATACTCAAGCATCCGCACTCGAACTTGCCGATGCCTTAGAGATTAGTGTCCAAGCGGTTAGGCGCCATTTAAAGGATTTAGAAGGTTTGGAGTTGATAGTAAATTCAGCATCAGTACAAACTGGAACAGGGCGCCCGCAACATATATATAAGTTAAGTCAGCAGGGACGCGATAGCTTACGAAAGGAATTTGTCGATAGCTATGGAGACTTTGCTGTGTCACTGTTAGACACCTTAGCTCAAACAGTGGGACACGACCAAGTAAGCACAATATTACGCTTACAGTGGCAGCGTAAAGCAGTGGAATATCATCAAAAATTAGGGATGGCGCCATTACAAGACCGGGTAGCAATGCTGGTGGAGTTGCGAAAAGCCGAAGGTTATATGGCAGAGTGGCATCCAGTAGAATCAAATGACTCATCGGATGAACGCTTTATAATCGCAGAACATAATTGTGCCATATCGAACGTCGCAGAGTCATTCCCCAGCATATGCGGTCACGAATTAGAAATGTTTGCCGCAGTTTTGCCAGACTGTACAGTCGAGCGTACCCACTGGATAATCAATGGAGAACATCGCTGTGGTTATTTAGTTCAGTCACGAAAGATGAAGTAAAATAAATTAAGATTTATTACTAGACATTTAGTTTATATGAAAATTGTTAAGTAATTAGTCATCAGGGTTACAGATTGACTACACTCATCAGTTTTTGCGTATTCCCACCCCCACCCCACCCCCTTTCGTAATAAGCACTGAAGTGCTTAAAGGACATCATGAACACACCACAACCAGGAGCGCAATTTCTAACGCTAGAAGACTCCGGCAAAGTAGACGTAGCCTTACTATCCTCCCCAGAAAAATTCCTAGCTCGCATAACGCTCTCCTCCCACAAGCTACTTATACACATAGCCAAAGAAAACGGTATACCCGTTGAAGAACTTACCACACAGCAGATAATAGCCTGGTTTGAAAAAGATGGAAAAATCCGTCGCGAACAAGGAATCGAAGCAGCGTATTTACAATGGTAATAACTTCTACAAAACAAAAAACACCCAAACGGGTGCTTTAAGGAAGTGATTGCTGATTGTAGATAAATATTAAGTGTAATTATTAGTACGTGGGCTGCGTGTACCAGCTGCGGCGCCTATCATAGAAGCGAGAAGTCCGAGCAGCGAACCAAACACGAACCACCATAAACCTTGACGTACAGCAGCAGCAGTTTCACGAGCTTGTTGTGCGCTGACGTTAGGTTGAGGAACATTAACACCACCTTGTTGCTGTACTTGGTTAATAACTTCGCCAGCATTTGAAGCAGCAACACCAAAAGCACCGGATACACCGCTTGCTAACAACCAAGAGCTAACAGCTAAAGTTGTTGCCCAAAGAATGGCACCATTGAGTAACGCAGTATTACGATTCATGGGACCACAAGCACGTGCTGTTACCCAACCACCAGTAAATAAAGAAATCAATAAACCAATAGTAGACCAAATACCAACATTACCAGCAACATCTCCTGCAATTGTTCTAGGTCTACCAGAACCTTCAACAGTACCGGCGCCAATAGCAGAAAACATCGCACTTAAAATCAATTGAGTAGCTAATGCGACCAATAAACCAGATATGATAGGACCCCAGCGAACGCGGTCATGGTAATCAGCGACACGACCTACCACAGCAGGTTCCTGAATAACATCATCGCCAACTCGATTTACATATGACATCGCCTTTCTCCTTGCCTCTAAAGTAAATTTTTTGTCTTTTTTTCCGATGATGTCTATGATTTAAAGCTATATTAAGTCAAAACAAATCTATCACTAGAAATACTTACGTAATCTATCCATAGTTATAAAAAATAATTGATTAAATTGAAATCAAAAATTAATACGTACTACTTAATTAACAATAAATTATCAACCAGCGCAAAGAAACCGGGCTTCTGTACGAACAATCAATGTTTTATCGCAACATATGAAGGCAAGAAGACCGATTTCTGTTCAAGGCGCAAAATATAAGTCACGCACCATCATAATTAATATTAATAAATCAAACTCTAACAGCAGTCCCACTTGCAGTAATAAGCAAAAGAACGCCAGATTGATCAACATTAATAGTACCCGTGTCAATTTCTATACCAACAACAGCATTAGCTCCCAGGCGCCTAGCTCGTTGTTCAAGTTCATTAAGTGCTTTCTGTTGCCCTTCTTCAAACAACCTCTCATAACTAGCAGTGCGTCCACCAATAATATCGCGAATGCCAGCAAAAAAATCGCGCAGGAAATTGCTGCCATAAACAACCTGTGCAGTCACAATACCCAGGTAAGACTGAACTACCGTACCTTGAATAACATCTGTAGTCGTTAAAATCATCGCATTATCCTCGAAAATGTGAATAAGGCTGGGAACATACTGTCTCAATAGTAAATCTTTTGTAAAAGTTGAGTAATGGAGTTTTCAAAACTGAATATTTTTGTTTTAATGTACAAGCAATTACGGAAATTCTGAATTATAACATTGGCAAAAAACTTTCAGGAAATTTACTGTGTATAATCGAACAGCATTTATTTTAAGTGTTCTCTTACTGGGAAGCATTGCGGCAACAGTACCCACGGTAGCTTCCGCGCAGGTTGTTGTAGCGCAACGTACCAACCAAGAAGTTAAACAGCTTTTAGACGACGGGCGCCGGATGGTTGATTCGGGCGACTATAATGGGGCAATAAGCGTTTATCAGCAAGCAGCAAGCTTAGAACCCAAAAATGCCTCAATTCAGTCGGGAATAGGTTACTTACAAGCATTGCAAGGAAATCTTCAAGCTGCATTATCATCTTATCGTCGAGCAGTATCACTCAACCCCAATAACAGTGACTATCAATATGCATTAGCTTACATTAGTGGTAACTTAGGCGATAACCGTACAGCAAAGGATGCATATCGCAAAGCTATTCAACTTAACCGCAATAGTATTGATGCTTATTTAGGACTAGCAACAGTCTTATTGCGTTTAGGGGAAACTAATAGCGCAATGTGGGCAACCGAGCAAGCAATGAATTTAGATAGAAACAACCCTCAAGTCTTTGAATTACGGGGTACATTCTTAATGAAACAAGGCAAACGAGGGGATGCAGTCACCTTGTTTAGAAGAGCGCGCGAAATATACGCAAAACAAGGGAAACAAGAAAACGTCACCCGTATTGACGCAACATTGCGACAACTCGGAGGGTAACTTTGTGGAATGGGCATCCTTGCCCGTTCACTCCACATCTCAATAAGACTTATATTTTAAATAATAAAACCATCCATAATTCATAATTTCGCTTTAACCGGGGGAACCCCGGCAACGCGGGGCCTCCCTAACGGACGGTTATTTGCTTAAAAACGGTTCAAAAGTAGGCAATAATTCTGAACGGCTTAAAACCAGAGTTGGATAAGAAATATTACTATAATCAACTCCTGGTTCAGCGGGGAAAGGTTCAGATTTCAGGGATATCCAAGTTCCACCTGCTGCTTGAACAATAACCCATGCTGCTGCGATATCCCAAATTTTAGGTGTAGCTTCAATACCGCCTAACACGGCGCCTTTTGCAACAGTAAGAAAGTTATAGCTTGCTACCCCTAGCATCCTAATTTTACATGGAAAATCTTTTTGAATTACTGAAGTACTACGCGAACAAAGATTGAAAAAATGATTGCCGCTTGGTGCATCATTACTTGTATGTATAGGATGATGATTACGAAAGGCGCCTGTAGGTGTATCTAATCCAGAATTACCTGCGTAAAATCCATGATATGATTCCCTCAATGTTGGAACATAAACAAATCCAAAAATAGGTGTGCCTTTATACAGTAACCCTAGTGAAATTGACCAAAGTGGAAGCCCACGCGCAAAGTTTGTAGTACCATCTAACGGGTCAACTACCCAGCACCAATTAGTATCAGGCAATACTTTATTACCTTCTTCAGTTAGAATACCGTAACCGTTAAAATTAGCAATAATAGTATCACGGATAGCTTGGTCTGCCCATTTATCAGCTTTCGTAACCAAGCTACCATCAGCTTTTTGGTCTGAGCTTACTTGTCCAAAATCTTGAATAAGTTGACTGCCAACTTTTTCACAGGTTGTTCCAGCGAATTCGAGAACCGTTGTCCAAAAATCTATCATCTTTTTAAAGTTAGGAGTTGTAGAGACGCGACATGTCGCGTCTCTACAGGAGTTGGGAATAAAACCTATAGTAAGGTTCAATCGCATAATATCTTTACAAATATTAGATATATATTGGTATACTGAATCCAATTAATAAAACTGGCACAGTATAAATACATAGAAACTAAGATGGCTAATAATAGTGTGAATCGATTTGCTTCTTTAATCTTTGGTACTGTTTTAAGCCTAGGTGCTGCTGTTGGCGCCGCACCTGCAAAAGCACTAAGCGTCATATCTGAAGCAAGTTTGAATGAATCATGGTCTTTTTCCTTCAAAGACTACTCGATTGAACATCAAGGAGGCGCCGTTATTGATTTGAACGTTGGTTACAAGTATAAAGATGGCATCGGTAAAACAGACCCGTTTGAATATCCAGAGTTTACGCAGTTATACAATTATATTGATAATTATCTCGTCACATACCCCGGATGTAACGGATAGAGGATAATTATGGATTAAATAAACCAAGCCTTGTTTGTAACGAATAAACCATCCGTTACATCCGTTACATCCGTTGCAAATCTTAATCTAATTCCTGCTCCAAAATTGACACCATTGTGTGTTTTGCATCGCGTTGAAATTCACTGACGTTGACGCGCGCTAAAAATGATAGTGCTACTATCATACCAATTGCTTGGACTGTAAAAACTAAGCCATATGACATTAGGGGTATATTAAATAAGTATTTACCAAAATTCAATACTGCCCCTCCTGATACTGTTGCTAGTGCCCGTGACATTGCTTGTGCTAAACCCCAGGCGCCTACAAAAGTTCCTGCGGCTTCGGCGGCGGTTAAGTCTAACATTAAACTAAGGGCGCCTGTTGTGGTCACGCCTGAAGCAAACCCAAATAATACTAAACACAATTGCAGCACTTTTGAATTAGCAGTTACTCCAGCAAAAATTAGTAGTATAAAGCAAATAGCAACGCCAATACATCCAAGTTTCGTAGTGGTTTTTTTACCAAGACGTGGTGCGATAAAAATACCTGTTAATCCTAAGCCAAGCAGTGTCCCGGTTCCAAAAAATGCATTTAACTTAGTTGTCTCGGCAATGGTCATTTTAAAGACTTCGCCCCCGTAGGGTTCCATCACTGCATCTTGCATAAATAAGCTGATGGTCATTACCAATAAGAAGGTAAAAAATATTCCTGTTTGGCGACTGGCTGTTAATATAGTCAACGCATGACCTAGAGTAATTTTATCTTCTCGAACAGTAGGTACAGAACGTATACTCATACGCGAGTATTTTTTCTCAACACCAACTGTCCCAATAAGGCACAGCAAAAATGCAACAAGAGGTATTATTGTAAATAAGCGGTTGACTTGAGTTTGAATAACTTCAATTGGTGCGTTTAGTTGAATTTGTCTAAGCAACCCACTGCTAGTTATGGCGCCTATAATAATGCCCACCATCAACATCGACCAAACAATACCAACTATTTTGGAGCGGTTATCTTCGTCGGAAATATCTACTAATAGTGCAGTGAAGGGTGTAGAACTAGCGCTTAATGCAACTCCATATATGGCAAATACTAACCCTAGCAGTGCGACCCATATTGTAGTTTGACTCGTCCAGGCGCCTCCTTGTTGCAAACTAGCACCAACCTGCCAAACAACTTGTACTGCTAAAAATGCTGAAGAAGCGAACAAAGCGGCGCCTAACCATATATAACCCGTGCGATGATGTCCTAAAAATGGCTTTGAGTCAGAAATCTGTCCAAACCATATGCGAACCGGAGCAACAAATTGATGCATTGCAATAGCTAGTGCAGTTATAAACGCTGGAACCTTCAACTCATCTATCATGATGCGATTAAGCACACCTAACGTCAAAACCGACATTATCCCCAAAGCCATTTGAAAAAAGCCCAGTCGAAACATTGTTAGAGTATCGACCTTTGGTAGACTGTGTGCATCGGACTGTGAACTTGATAAATTTCCGCTAGCCATTTTGCTTATAAATTCCGAGGAATAAAAGTTTTATCATCTTTTTCCTAGGATAAACGTTCCCACACACGGATTGGAATCAGAAATAAACTTTTTCCCTACTCTTCTCTCTGTGAACTCTGTGCCTCTGTGGTAAATATCTATACAAAAAAACAGGTAATAGATAGTAACACTTAGAACTATCTACTACCAGTCAAGCAGAAATAGGAGAACTTTATTGGAATAAGGGAAGCTTTTGGAAGACCGAAAAAAACTAGCTCAAGGAATTAATTACATAATCAATGTAAGAGTTTGCCTCTACAGCAGGGTCGCCGCTCAGACGATGATTTGCTTTAATGTATTTCAGAGCTTCGACATACCAGCTAGGTGACAATTCATTCATATTTGTTGATTTCATAGCAATTACACAGAAAGGGATATTACCTTGTGTACGGTCATGTGCAACTTGATTACAAATAACTTTCATCGATAAACGATAATTTTGATCACATGCGATTGAGCGTAACTGAGACAACTCTAATTTCGATACTCGTTTTTCATTCATACTAACTATTCATACCAAAAATTGTGTGTCGCAATAACATTCCAACACTATGGAAAATCTTAATGTTATGTGGTGGAAGTATTGTGCCAGTATTTATGCTGACTATTAGCCACTTGGTTATTTTCTACCAAGTAATGCTACTTAAAGTGTGACAATTTCAAAATTGGATTATCGCCTAATCAAAAATCAATCAACCATCCGTTACATCCGTTGCAAGTTTTCCCTTCACATGCGGTCGAAAAGTCAAGTTAATACGTTCTTCTACAGGTTGAGTAGTTTTAGGCAACTGATGAACCCAGCTTTCCTGACATCCTGGGTGCATCACCAATAAACTTCCATGTTCCAACCAAATATCTACTGGTTTACCTTTTTTTCCTTGTCGCATTTGGAATTTACGCTTTTGTCCAAGCGTTATTGATGCAATAGCAGGAGACTTACCCATACTCTTCTCATTGTCTGCGTGCCATCCATTCGAGTCGCGACCATCTCGATAACGGTTACATAGTACTATATGAAATCGATAACCCGTACTTGATTCAATATGTAATCGTAGTTGTTGAAGTTCTGGTGTCCAAGCAATTGGCTGTAATAATACTGATTTTGAGTAGACATAATCACATCCTTCATCACCGTACATACATTCTAATCGCGGTACGGGAATAGTTTTACCGATAATTTTAATCTTATTCTGGCGCCATGCTAAGGTTTCGCAATGATTATACAGTTCCAAAGCCTGACTTGGTGTTAAAAAGTCCGGTATATATTCGATTGGTGGATTTGTGTCCGTTGATGATAAGAGTTGTTGCATTTTAATCGTAGCCATAACATAAAATCTATGCAAACAGTAAGTTAATTCACATCCTGGTTGTTTTAATATCTCCAAATATTAAGAAAAGTTAAAAATATTTCTTTACACACAAATACTTACCTTATGGTGCGGCACCTAGTTCCAGCATATAACAAATACTGCCACAAAACCCTAAAATGCCTCAGTGATTACATTTGGGGTTCTTGATGATGCTAAGTTGAAGCCATTTTTAATTGTACTTAAAGCGTTTGTCAATACTGCATTAGTTGTACTTTTATGAAGTATAATTAAGAATGAAGATATATATACGTAGGTAGTTAATTTTTGTTACTTACGTCTTGTATATTAACCGGAAATGTACATATTCAAGTTGTTTTAAAAAACAGCAAGTATCCTTCGGGAGAAACGTGCATTTTGTTTAGTACGTTTTGTTAATTGTAAATTTATTGGTTTGAGAGGCAAAGGTCTTTGTGGGTCAGTATCAACCTACTCAGCTTATTCGCTACAGTCCGGATGCTGTAGCTAGTTATTATCGCTTCCGTCCTTGGCGCGTTTGGGCAAGGGCAATTAAGATAATATGGAATATGCTTGGGTTTATTCTTGGTTTAAAGTCCGATGAATGGTTTGACCGTGTTGAACAAAATAAGTTGAAGCGGGCAACCCAGTTAAGAATGATGTTGACAAAGTTGGGTCCAACTTTTATCAAGGTTGGTCAAGCGCTTTCAACTCGTCCTGACTTGATACGTAAGGATTTTCTCGAAGAATTGATAAAACTGCAAGACCAGTTACCACCATTCGATAGTAATCTCGCTTATCGTATTATTGAAGCTCAACTTGGTGAGTCAATATCTAAAATTTATAGTGAGTTATCACCAACTCCTGTTGCAGCAGCTTCTCTAGGTCAAGTATACCGTGGGCGCCTTGCTTCTACAGGAGAAGAAGTAGCGGTAAAAGTGCAGCGTCCCAACCTTCGTCCCACACTAATGCTTGACTTATATTTAATGCGGTGGGCAGCAGGTTGGCTATCTCCGTGGTTGCCTCTCAACCTTGGGCACGATTTAACTTTAATAGTAGATGAATTTGGCACTAAGCTATTTGAAGAAATCGATTATCTCAACGAAGCACGCAACGCTGAAAAGTTTGCTGCTAACTTCCGTAATGAACCCACTGTAAAGGTTCCCAAAATTTACTGGCGCCAAACAACTAACCGTGTTTTAACTCTAGAGTGGATAAATGGGTTTAAATTAAACGATACAAAATCTATTCGTGAAGCTGGTTTAGACCCAGAGGCAATAGTTCAAATAGGTGTAACTGCTGGGTTACAACAATTACTCGAACATGGTTTCTTCCATGCAGACCCTCACCCAGGTAATTTGTTTGCAACTCCCGATGGTCGTATGGCTTATATTGACTTTGGGATGATGGACCAACTTGATGAAACCACAAAAGAGACGCTGGTTGATTCGGTGGTACATTTAACTAATAAAGAATACACTGACTTAGCAATAGATTTTGTTAATTTAGGTTTCTTAACACCCGATACAGACATTCGTCCAATTATTCCTGCACTCGAAGCAGTATTGGGAGATGCTATAGGTAAAAACGTCGAAGAGTTCAACTTTAAAACTGTTACCGACCAGTTTTCTGAGTTGATGTATGAGTATCCCTTCCGAGTTCCTGCGAAGTTTGCTTTAATTATTCGTTCGTTAGTAACGCAGGAAGGTATAGCTCTCAGTCTCAATACTAACTTCAAAATAGTCGAGGTTGCATATCCATATGTCGCACGCAGATTATTAACGGGTGAATCACCTCAACTACGGCGCCGCTTGTTGAATATACTATTTAAAGACGGTAAATTCCAGTGGGAACGTTTAGAAAACTTAATTAGTATTGCCCGTACCGATAACAGCTTTGACGTATTACCCACAGCAAAACTTGGTATTCGATATTTGATGTCAGATGAAGGTAAGTTTTTACGGCGCCAGTTGGTGTTAGCGTTAACTGAAGACGACCGTTTACACACCGAAGAAGTACAACGTTTGTGGAATTTAGTCAAGGACGATTTACAACCTGACAAGATATTGAGCGCAGCTATTGGTGTTTTAACTGAGTTTTCACGCGAAGGTGTTGCTGCTATTTTACCAAAGGCGCCTATATTCGCTGTATTTGATAAACCATAAAGTAACGCACCATCTACTAATCAAAAGCTCATAAATGTTGGAATTTATATCATGTCCGGTTGATTACCCATAATTATCGCATTACGTAGAGACGCGAGGAACACTGCGTCTCTACAACGATTTTATTATGGTTACTTAACATCTTGCACCTTGGGCTTATTGAGAATTAAAGAGCTTGTAATACTTATTCCTGCGTAGGGCTGGCAGTGCCCACCTTACCCAAGCCAAGTGAAGGTGCAAGATGTGAGTTACGCTCCCGGACATGATATTATTTGTCAATTCCAATTACCGACTAAAACAAAAGGAGACCAGTAGTAAGGATGTTGGTATTGAGGATTTTTAAGTAAAGATAATTGTGCTTGTCGTAGTGCTTCGGCTTTGGTATAGTTATAATGCATAATTTGTTGATAAAATTTAGTAATAACTTGGGCTGTTGATTTATCTCTTACAGACCACAGTGTAGCTAAAGTGCTTCTGACTCCTGAGCGTACAGCTATCCCTGCTAATCCTAAAGTCGCTTTATCATCACCTTTCGCAGTTTTACAAGCACTAAGAACTAATAATTCAATTGGTCGATTCGTATCTCTTCTTTGAAGTAATCTATTCACATCATTTACGTTGATCTTACCATCCCATGTTAAGAGGAATGTATTTTTAGCTTGCGAGCTAAATTGACCATGAGTAGCAAAATGAAGTACAGAAAAGGGAGTATTTTGAATCTGTTTTTCAACGTTACTCTCAGTAAATGTTTTGTTGATTAAAACTTTGGCTGGCAAAATTTTAGTTATTTGAGTGATTTCTGTTTCTACTCCTGGTAAAGGAGAAAAACCTTGACGTGCATCTGTTAAACCTGCTGTTAGAGTCTCAAATTTATCTAGTATCAGCGGGCGCGCTGGTAATAATTGTAATCCTGGTGTTAAAGCAATTGCGTATTTTTCAATTAAGTATTGTTTACCGTCGTGTAAAACTCCCATTGGTAAATTGCGTAAATAACCATCCAGAACAAAAACCAATGTTTTGATATTTTGATTGGCTAAATACTTTTCTGCTGGTCGTAATAATAAATCATAACTTTTTTGAGCCGCAGGCAGGATGTCTGAAGATTTGAAGACTGGATTTAAATATTTTCGGATTTCTTGAAAAAGTTTGATTCTTTCGGTTTCAGAAATATTTGTAGAATAGTGCTGTAAAGATTTTCCAGGTATGGAAAGAATTACTTCTATCTTTTTTTCTAAAAGGATTGGATAAATTACTACTGCATTTTGATTAATCTGGTCAATTTTTTGTTGCTTTGCATCTAAACAAGCAGCACGAAAAAAGTTTTCTAATTCTCGTAATTGCAATGATTCTATTAACATTCGAGATTTTTCTAGACGTTGTTGCTTTTCTGCTTCTGGAAGTTGTTCTAAATTTTGTAAAAGTAATTCTACTGTTTGACGATATATTGGCTCAACTCTTTGACGAAAATAAAAGCTTTTATTAAAACTTTGAGAGTTAGGTGCTATTAAGTCCTGACGTAAAGACTCAATTGTATTAATTGCAACATTATAGGAAGTAATTGCGCCACTAATATCATTTTCAATTTTTAAAATCCTTCCTTGTTGCCAATATAAATTTACACTAATTTCTGAAGCTTGGAGATTTTCTGAGAGATTCAAAGCCTTTTGTGTTAGATTTAATGCTTCTGAATATTGCTGGTTTTGTTCGTATAGATGTCCCAATTCTCCCATAACACGGGATTCAGCAACAGGATCTTTTAATTCTTTGGCTTGTTGTAAAGCTGTAGCTAATATTGTAGCTATTTTTGTTTTATCTTGCTTATTATCAGTTAACCACAAAGTCATTAAACTGTTAGCAAAGTTAACTTGGGCATATATAACCGCGCGACTAGGTTGAATTTGACTTAAGTGCTTTTCTATTTCTGGAATCAAATTATATGCTTTTTGATTTTGCTTAGTTTTTGTTAAAACATTAAATTGGTTGACTTGAGCTTCTAATTGTGTTAATTGACTATTTGTATTTATTGCTGCTTGTTCATAATATTCTTCTGCAATGACGAAATTCTCTAGAGCTAATAATGTATTTCCTAAACTTAAGAGATTTTCTCCTATTTCAAAATTATCATTTATTTTTTGTGATAAAGCTAAACTCTTAGACAATATTGCTTGAGACTCTTCTAAATCTCCTATTACTTCCAAAGCTATACCTAAACTACGCAGTACTTTGATTTGTACTAAAGTATCTGTAGATGTTTTGATATTTTGATTTACTTGTTCTAAAAGAATTCGTGCCCGACGGTAAAACCCCAAATTTTGTAAAGCTTGTGCTTGATTAATTTGGGTGAGTATAACTCCTGTAGTATCCTCAAGAGAACGATATATAGATTCTGCTTGCTTCCAAGTTTCTAATGCAAGTGTTGTTTGAGCTAAATTAAGTTGTAACTTAGCCTGAGTATTAAAAACTTGTGCTATCAGCAACTTATCTTTTACAACTCCTGATATTTCTAAGGCGCGCTTGATGGCTTTTTTTGCTGCTTCCCATTGACCTAAGTCTTGATATACTATTGCCAGGTATCTATAAGCATCAGCTTGATATCGCTGCTCTTGTACAGCAAATTGTTTAACTGATTGTTCCCATATTGCCGCAGCATTTGCAAACTCTCCCCTATCGTAAAGCAACTTTCCTTCTTCTAAAAGATTTAATGGAGAGTTGGGAATAGAAGATAATAAAGCGGTGTGATGAGAAGTAAAAAGTAAAGTTGCATTTACAGCAGGTAGAAACCATATTATGAATAAAAAAGTTAATACTATTAAAATTAAATAACGAAAAATATACATAAAATAAAATCAAATTTATTACTTACATTACATATAGAAATCCGGTTTGATTTTTGAATAAATCTAAGTGTTTGTAAGGTGGTCAGTGCCCACCTTATGTTTAATTAAAAAATCAAATAGTAGTCCTATAGTGATTTTAGTCGTTTTGGATTTTAGACAATTTGTTTGATTATTGCTCAAACTGTACATATTTTGAGTTAAACTAGCTACTAACTCAATAGTACCTTGCTCGTTGATTTTCCAACCTTGAATTTCAACTATTGGTATAGGAATATTAATTGTTTGAGGTTGTTTAATTATTTGTTGTGTATTATGAAGAGGAATTCGCCAGTCTTCGATTAAAACTTGCGGGTGCAATACTTCTGTAGGGTCTGTTGGTAAACCACCTTTACCTGTAACAATAAATGTATTACCAGCATCAGCTGAACATGCAGCAGCAATTTGGTTATGAGAGTCAGTTAATGTAGAGGGTAACTCCACTAGTCCAGAGGTTGGGTCTACATCTGGAGTATTAACTTCCACAATACCGCTAAATTCTAATCCTAATTTGGATGTAGCAGTGATATCACTTTTAGGTGTAAGAAATTCTCGAAATTTTGTACCAAAAATTCCTTGAGTATTAATAATTACCCTACCACCAAAGCTTGCTTCTGCATTGGCTGTAATATCACTATTTTCTACAGCTATCAATGTGTCTGTATTAATATTAATATTACCTGCCGTGGCGCCTTGAGTCGCATTGGTGGTAATTTTGCTGCCTTGACGCAATCGAATATCTGTACCATTAAGGAAAATACTTCCTTGATTTCCTGCGGCAGTTTCTGCACTTATAATTGCATTATTCAGAAATATTTTCTCTCCTTGAATTTGTAAGTTTCCTGCTGCACCTTGTTGTTGATTGCTAACTGAAATTTTAGCGCGATTACTTAATGTTAATTTTTCTGTTGAGATTGCCAAATTTCCAGCATTACCAATACCTTGGGAATTGCTAAAAATCCCACTGGGAAATAAATTACCTGTATCATCTGCAACAAGTTTATCTCTTATATTTGAGTTAGTAATAGCTAGAGAAAAACCAGTAATTTCTATTGTATCCGCAGCCTGAATATTTACATTACCCCCTTTGCCTGTACCTAAATTACTCGCAGAAATTTGGGCGCCATCAGCTAAAGTCAGTTTTTTAGTTTCTAACAATATATTTCCTCCTTCACCATTAGCAGATGTTGCCACTTGAGCAAGCAAAAGACTAGGAACATCATTTACTATTCCCTCTAAAACAATTGATTCAGTTGCTTTAACAATTAAATCCCCACTATTACTACTGCTTTCCGTTCCCACATTAACTCCCCCACCATCACGCACAATTAAATTCTTGGTTTCTATGACCAAATTACCTCCTTTTCCTTGCGCGCTTCGCCGTGATGCTGCAATTAGCTGACTCGAAGAATTGTTTTCTCTACCGATAACTTCAACTAATTCTCTGGCGCCAATATTTATGTCTCCCCCATCTCCTGAACCCTTAGTATCTGTTGTAATAAAACCTCCATCTCTTACAGTCAGTCTTCCGGTTTCTAAATTAATTTTGCCACCATTACCTCTGGAGCCTCTACGAACATCTGCAATTATTCCCCCTGGTGGATGAGGTACATTGGCAAATAGAGGATCATTAATTTTATTATTGATTTCGATAAAATCAGATGTCTTAATAAATATTTCTCCAGCATTTCCTAAATTATTTGTATTACTTAATACTGCTGCTCCTTCAATAATACTTAAGTTATTGCTTTCTATAGCGACTTTTCCACCATTACCCAAACCTACTGTACTACTGTCAATACCACCAAAACCTGAGAGGGTAACTTCTTTCGCATTAACAGTAATGTTACCTCCAGTTCCAGTAGCATTAGGTGCTACCCTGGAAAATAAACCTTTTCTCCCTTCTCCTCCCAAAGTAAAGTTAACGGGACTGGAAATTATTTCAGCTTTATTTGCTGCTTGAACTATCAAATTTCCTGCATTACCAGAACTAAATGTATCAGTAAATATCCTTGCATCCTTAATAAAAAAATTATTTGTTTTAATAGTAACTTTACCACCACTACCTAAAGAGTTTGCCTCTAAAATATTAGTAATATTGCTTTGTTTTTCGAGAGTTGTATTTTCTGTCGTGTTGATGTAAATATCTCCAGCAACAGCATCTTTTCTTCCAAAATTGGCTGCAATCCCTGCTTGAAAATTACTATTATTCAACGATAAATTATTTGCATCAATAATAATATCTCCACTCCCACCTGCAATTACACTAACACTCGATTGATTAATTAGGGAAACATCACCACGTTTCACACCTTCTGGGATAAAAGCTTGCAAACCAACTAAACTCAGCGTTCCTGAAGCTAACAAACCACCTAATTGAACCCTTCCCCCCGGTGCTGTGAGAGTAGCATTATCTAAACTAACATTTCCACCAATTAAACCTAACGTTTTACCTGGTTTTACTTGTAAATTTGCTTGTTGTACTTGAATTGGTGCAGGATTGGCGCCATACTGTAAACCAATCGGAACATTTACTTGTAGTAACGGTATACTTTTTGGTTGAACTGCACTAAAAAAGCTACCATCAGAGAAATTTAAACTCTCAGCGGTGGAAGCTATAAAAGAACCCTTAACATCAAGCTTAGAATCGGCGCCAAAAATAATACCTTGAGGATTAATTAAAAATAAATTCGCTAAACCACTAACTCCTAAAACACCGTTTATATTTGAAGAATTATTACCAGTAACACGAGTGATAATGTTACTCACACCTTCAGGGTTAGCAAAGAAAACCTGCTGTCCGTTATTGACATTAAAATTTTGGAAACTATGAAAGAGATTACCGTAATTTCTCGTACCTCCCTCAATTAAAATATTTTGCCCATCTTGGGTGTTCACAACTGATGGAGTATTGCCCAAACTGTTGTCAGGTATAACTTGAGCAGCAGTAGGGGAGACAGTAGTAACTGTTAGTAATCCTATTATCGCAACACCTGTTAAACTGCAAACCAAGCTTTGAGAGCTTTTTGCTAAATTACAGTCTCCTTGCTCATTCATTTGCCATTCACTAAAAATAAGGGACTTACATAGGATTCCCAATTTTATGCAAAAAATAACATCTTGAGCAAAAAGATACCAAAGAAACTTCTTGTGGGATGGGCGTCCTCGCCCGTCCTAATATTTATTGGGGCGGGCAAGGATGCCCACCCCACAATTATTGGTTAATTTAATTTTTGGAAATCTTTTAAATCAACCCAGTGTTATTGACGACTGTGTTATTGACGACTGTGGTGTTGATATATTGACTGTCTTTCAAGGTAAACAAGTCATTCAATGCAAATGTAGAGCCATTACTTTGAGAGTAAGAACTACCTTGGTAAAGATCGCTCAATAATTCAATTGGGTAAGTGTGATTACCAATAAAGCTTGACTGACCAGGTTGGAAAGTATTATCCCAATTTAAGTACACATCTAAGTTACCAAGGGTGTCGTCGTAACCGAGAATGCTACTAGAGTGTAGGGCAATAACGCTGTTTGCATCTGTAACATCAAGTCGTTGTGACTCATCTTTAAATCCATACTCAAATAATGGCCCTGCTGGATCGAGAGCAATAACTGTATTCAAAGCACTACCAGTTAGGCTATCGTAAGTGTCGGCAGCAATACCGCTTACATGGGCGCCTAAACTGTGACCGATAAGGGTTGTATTGCTAGAATCAACACCTAAATTACTCAAGAATTCGCCTAACTGTTTACCAACAATGGCTGTGTCATCGGCAGATTCCATGTAGTTGTAGTTATTAGCCAAATTTGTCCAATCAGTTAAGAAAATATTGTATCGGCTCAATAAGTTGGGGTAAATAGTGATTCTCTTTGTTGTTGGATATATT
>ERZ1066121.297-NODE-297-length-46449-cov-25.832090_pt1 | contig 46449 bp, 29 predicted proteins | sample MGYA00382768_ERZ1066121 | MGnify/ENA primary metagenome ERZ1066121 (study PRJEB33369, sample SAMEA5778351) | biofilm metagenome | biome: Industrial cooling water; feature: Water cooling tower basin; material: Biofilm | place: United Arab Emirates | collected...
CGGCGGGAGCGCGTCGCGCGGCGGCGCCTCGTCGTCGTCGCGCAGCGCCTCGGCGAAGGGCGAGCAGAGCGGCACGACGCGGCGCGCGTCAGGCGCCGCGAAGAGCGGCGGCATGAGCGCGAGCGGCGCGAACGACGCCGGCGGCGCGCGCGGCGCCGGCGCGTCGTCGTCGCGCGCGCGCGGCGGCAGCAACGGCGGTACGACCTCGTCGCGCGGCGGGAGCCGCGGCGGCGCGGCATCGAAGTCCTCGGGCGCGAACGGCACGAGCCGCACGCGCAGCTCCTCCACCACCAGGTCCTGAGTCCACCATGATCTCCACCCGTGCCGCGAGTCCCGGCGGCGGCGTCGCCGCCGCCGATGGCGGCGTGCTCCCCTTCCCGGCCGCGAGCCGGGGCGGGTCGCCCACGTCGCGCACCGAGCGCGAGCCCGACCGTGCGTCGTCGCTCGTCGCCCCCGTCGCCGATGCCCCGCCGGGCCGCGTCACGCTGGTGGACGGTCCCGGCGGCGGGATGCGCCTCGTCGAGGCGGTCCTCGACGCCGCGGGCTGGGAGGTGAACCTGCTCGCCGTCGGCGACGTCGGCCCCGGCGGGGCCGCGTCGCGCGACGGGAGCGTCGTCCTCTGGACGCTCGACGCCGAGTCGCTCCCGGCGCTCGAGCTCTTCCTGCAGCCGGTGCGCGGACGGCGCCCGACGGTGATCGCGATCACCGAGACCGGCGCGGTCTCGCTGGCGAACCGCGCGCTTGCGCTCGGCGCGTTCGGCACGCTGCAGCGCCCGCTCCGCACGGAGCAGCTGCTCAAGCTCGTCGAGGGGGCGCGCGAACAGGCGCGCGTCCCGGTGGCGGCGCCCGAGCCCGCGACGCCCGCGCCGCTCGCCGTGACGATGGGGCGCGCCTTCGTCGGCGACTCGCCCGCCTTCCGCCAGCTCCTCCACCAGATCGAGCGCGTGGCGCCGCTCAAGGCGACCGTGCTCATCACCGGCGAGAGCGGGACGGGCAAGGAGCTCGTCGCGCGGGCCGTGCACGCGCTCTCGCAGCGTCACAAGGGGGCGTTCGTCCCGGTGCACTGCTCGGCGCTCAGCGCGAACCTGCTCGAGAGCGAGCTGTTCGGGCACGTGAAGGGGTCGTTCACCGGCGCGATGAGCGACCGGCGCGGCCTCTTCGAGGAGGCGAGCGGCGGGACGCTCTTCCTCGACGAGATCGGGACGATCGGGACGGAGACGCAGGTCAAGCTCCTGCGCGTGCTGCAGGAGAAGCGCGTCCAGCGGGTCGGCAGCAACGCCGAGCGCGACGTCGACTTCCGCCTCGTCGGGGCGACGAACGTCGACCTGAGCGAAGAGGTGGCGGCCGGCCGCTTCCGCGAGGACCTGTTCTACCGGCTCAACGTCTTTCCGATCCGTGTCCCGCCGCTCCGCGAGCGGCGCGAGGACATCCCGCTCCTCGTCGAGCACGTGCGCGCGCGCTTCGCCGCCGAGAACGGCGTCGAGGCGCCGACGGTCCCGGCCGACGCGCTCGACGCGATGATCGCCTACGACTGGCCGGGGAACGTGCGCGAGCTCGAGAACGCGGTCGAGCGCGCGCTCATCCTGCACATCGGTCAGCGGGCGGTGCAGTTCGCCGCCCCTGCGGGCGCGAACACCGCGCCGGCGCTGCCGTTGCTCGCGGCGGCCGAGCGGCAGCAGTGGACGCTCGACCGGCTCGGGCGGGAGTACACGGACCGCGTGCTGCAGCAGATGGGCGGCTGCCGCACGGCGGCGGCCAAGGTCCTGGGCATCTCGCGCCGCACGCTCCATCGCATGCTGCTGCGCGACAAGACGCTCGGCATGGGGACGGGCGTCTTCGCGGGCTGAGCGGTTCACGCGGCCGCGCGCCACGCGACCCCGCGCGAGGTGACTCGCGCGGGGTCGCGTGCGTTCCGGCGCCGAATGACATTCTCGTGCCCGCTCGTGACGTCGCCGCGGTGTCCGCGGGCCAACGCGGCGCGCGCTGCGCCCGCGGCGGGCGACGGATCGGCACAACGCGAGCGGCGACGGCGCGCGGTCGCGCAGCGTGCGACGCGGCGTCGACGCAGGGCACGGAACTTGTCGCTCCACGTCGTGCTTCCGCGGCCCCGTCGGCCGCATGCACGACGCAGTACCACACGAACGCGAATCCTTCACGGAGGCAGCAGATGTGGCGTGATGACGACGACCGGATGCGCCGCGGCCAGCGCGACGAGCGCGGCCGCGATCGCGACGACCGGCAGGAGCGGTACGAGGATCGCGAGGCCTCGCGCGGCGGGTGGCGCGAGGCGCAGGGCGAGCACGGCCGCGGCTGGGTCGCGAGCCAGGAGGACAAGGCCGGGCGCGGCTGGGAAGCGTCGCAGCAGGGTGACGGCGACGAGGGGCGGGACGAGCGTCGCTACGGCATCCGCGCGCGCGACGAGGGGCGCGGCTACGAGGGGATGCGCGGTGGCTACAACAGCGACATGGGGCGCGGCGGCTACGGCGGCTCCCAGTCGTCCGGCGGCCAGGGCGGCTACGGCGGCTCGTCGGGCTACGGCTCGCAGGGCTACGGCTCGCAGGGCTACGGCTCGCAGGGCTACGGCTCGCAGGGCGGCATGAGCGGTGGTCAGGGCGGGTACGGCGGCTCGTCGTTCGGCGGCTCGCAGGGGAGCCGCGAGAGCTACGGCTCGTCGGGCTACGGGCAGCAGCAGGGTGGCTACGGCTCGGCGTTCGAGTGGCGCGGTGAATCGCAGGGTGGCTCGTCGCAGTTCGGCGGCGGCCAGTACGGCGCGAGTGGCGGCGGCTACGGCGGCTCGATGGGCGGCTACGGCGGCTCGTCGTCGCAGTACGGGTCGCAGGGCTACGGCTCGCAGGACTACGGCTCGCGCGGCGGGTCGTCGCAGTACGGCGGTGGCCAGGGGCAGGGCGGCTCGCAGTACGGCGGCTCGCAGCAGTACGGCTCGCAGGGCGGCTCGTTCGGCGGGTCGTCGCAGTACGGCGGTGGGCAGGGGCAGAGCGGCTCGCAGGGCGGCTTCGGCGGCTCCTCGTCGCAGTACGGCTCGCAGGGCGGCTACGGCGGTTCGTCGTCGCAGTACGGCTCGCAGGGTGGCTACGGTGGCTCGTCGCAGTTCGGCTCGCAGGGCGGCTACGGCTCGATGGGCGGGTATGGCGGCTCGTCGCAGTACGGCTCGCAGGGCTTCGGCGGCTCGCAGGGTGGTTACGGCGGTTCGTCGTCGCAGTACGGCTCGCAGGGCTTCGGCGGCTCGCAGGGTGGCTACGGCGGCTCGTCGTCGCAGTACGGCTCGCAGGGCGGCTACGGCGGCACCTCGCCGGCCAGCGGAAGCTTCGGCGGCTCGCAGTTCGGCGGCATGGGCGGCTCGTTCGGCACGCAGGGCGGGATGCAGTCCGGCCAGCAGCGCACCGGTCACCGCGGCCCGCGCAACTGGCGCCGCTCCGACGAGCGCATCAAGGAGGAGCTGGCCGAGCAGCTCGCGCGGCACCCCGAGATCGACGCGAGCGAGGTCGACATCGAGGTGCGCAACGGCGAGATCACGCTCAGCGGCACCGTGCAGGACCGCCGCACCAAGCGCCTCATCGAGGACATGGCCGAGGAGATCTTCGGCGCCAGCGAGGTGAGCAACCACCTCCGCGTCAACAAGTCGGGCGGCTTCCTCAGCAACCTGCTCGGCCTCGGCGACAACCAGGACCAGTCGTCGTCGTCGCGGCGCGAGTCGTCGTCCTCGTCGCAGGGCCGCGAGCACGGCTCGTCGTCCTCGCAGTCGGGGAGCGGGAGCTGGGCCGCCGCGAACGAGCAGGCCGGCAAGGACGCCGAGGCGCGCAACATGGCCGAGGCCGACGACCAGAGCGCCGGGACCGGGCTCGCGATGACGACGCGCAGCGTCACCGCCGGTGCGCCGACGAGCGCGAGCGGCGGCGGCGGGAGCACCGGCTCGACCGGGAGCACCGGCGCGGCCGGCGCACGCGGCACGAGCGCCGGGAGCGGCGCCCGCGGCGGCTCGACGGGGATGCTGGCCGATGCGGGCGGCAGCGCCGTCGAGGGGTCGCAGGGGATGAGCGGCCAGCAGTCGAGCAGCAGCGACGCGACCACCCGCATGGGATCGGGGTCGCGGAGCGGGTCGGGCGGGATGTCCGACGGCCCGGAGAGCGGCGCCAGCGAGAGCGGACGCAGCGGCAAGGGCAAGGGGAACGTCGGCGCCTGACGCCCGCGGCCGGCCAGCGTCCGGGCCGGTCCGGACGTAGGACACACGCGGTGCCTCCCTTCCGGGGGGCACCGCGTGTCGCGTGTGCCCCTGGCCGGTGGGGAACGTCCCCCGGCGCGGCGACACTCGTCAAGGATCGCCGCTCCCCCGGCCCGGATGCTCCTCAACGCCCTCCTCCTCTTCCAGATCGCCGCACCGGTGCAGCAGGCCGGTGGCCCGGCGGCGCCCGATCGGGGCTCGTCGGCGCCACCGGCGGCGCCCGCCGTGGCGATGCCGGCCGCGCCCGCCGGCGCGGAGCGCGACGGGGGACGGGCGGTCTACCGCGGCCGCGACCGCAGCGTCCGCGTGCGGGCCCCGCGGCTCGAGCAGGCGACGATCGCGCTCGACGGCGACCTCGCCGAGCCCGCGTGGCGGAGCGCGGCGGTCCTCACCGGCTTCACGTCGTACAACCCCGTCGACGGGCGCCCCGCCGTCGACTCGACCGAGGTGCTCGTCTGGTACGCCCCCGACGCGATGTACGTCGGCGTCCGCGCGTGGGCGCCCGCCGGCACCGTGCGCGCGACGCTCGCCGAGCGCGATCGGATCGGCAACGACGACTGGGTCGCGCTCCACCTCGACACCTTCGACGACCGCCGCCGCGCCTTCGTCTTCGCCGTCAACGCCCTCGGCGTGCAGGCCGACGGGATGCGCAGCGAGCAGAGCGTCCCGCCGGGGCAGTCGCGCGCCGGGCTGAGCGCCGTCGACCTCACGCAGGACTACATCTGGCAGTCGAAGGGGCGCCTCGTCGACGACGGCTACGTCGTCGAGCTGCGCATCCCGTTCAAGAGCATCCGCTTCCAGATGGGGACGGAGCAGCGCTGGGGGCTCCAGGTCGTGCGGCAGACGCAGCGCACCGGCTACCAGGACACGTGGGCGCCGACGTCGCGCGCCAACCAGGCGTTCGCCGCGCAGGCGGGGTGGCTGACGGGGATGCGCGAGCTCCGCCGCGGCATCGTGCTCGACGTCGTGCCGACGATGGTCGGCTTCGTCGACGGGCGCCGCAACGACGCCGGCGACTTCACGTACGGCGCGCGCCAGCAGCTGGGCGGCGACCTGCGCTGGGGGGTGACGAGCAACTTCACGCTCAACGCCACCGCCAACCCCGACTTCTCGCAGGTCGAGCCCGACGTCGGCCAGATCCCGGGCGACGTCCGCTTCGCCCTCTTCTTCCCCGAGCTGCGCCCGTTCTTCGTCGAGGGGAGCGAGCAGTTCGACGCGCCGAACCGCCTGGTCTACACGCGGCAGATCCAGCAGCCGGTGGCGGCGGCCAAGCTCACGGGGAAGATCCCGGACACCGACATCGGCCTCCTCACCGCGATGGACGCGGCGCGCACGTCGAGCGACGGGCGCACCAACCCGTTCTTCACGATCCTGCGCCTGCGCCGCGACCTGGGCGAGCAGAGCACCGCGGGGCTCGTCTACACCGACCGCACGGAGGGGCGCTTCTTCAACCGCGTCGGCGGCTTCGACTCGCGGCTCCAGTTCAACCGCGTCTACAACGTCGAGCTGCGCCTCACGGGGAGCGTCACCGCCGACAGCGCCGGGACGCGCCGGGGCGGGATCTGGGAGGCGTCGACGGGGCGCACGGGGCGCTCGTGGGGGTACCGCGCCGCGCTGCAGGGGATCAGCCCCGACTTCGAGACGCGCTCGGGCTTCGTGAACCGCACCGACTTCGTCCGCGGGCAGCTCTTCCAGCGCTGGACGCGCTTCGGGAGGAAGGGCGGCTGGTGGGACCAGCAGCAGCAGTTCCTGCAGACGAGCGCGCTCTGGACGTACGACGACTTCCAGCGCCGCGGCGCACCGCTCGAGACGCGGGTCGCCGTCGACAACTCGTTCGTCCTGCGCGGCGGCTGGCGCGTCTCCGTCACCCCCGAGTGGCAGACGATCGCCTTCGACCCGCGCCGCTACGAGGGCTACCGCGTCGTGCGCGGCGCCGACACGGCGGCGTTCACGCCGTCCGGGCGGCAGTCGTTCATCGGCCTGCTCGGCAACGTCGCCACGCCGCAGTGGCGCCGGCTCGGCGCGACGCTCGACGTGGGGCTCGGGCGCGACGCCGAGTTCTTCGAGACGGGGACGGTGAACCGCGCCTCGCTCGACGCCGGCGTCGACCTGCGGCCGACGTCGCAGCTCCGCGTCGGCACGGTGCTGCGCTACCAGCGCTTCAGCCGCGTGCGCGACGGCTCGCTCTTCAGCGAGCAGTTCGTCCCGCGGCTCCGGCTCGAGTACCAGCTCACGCGCGCCCTCTTTGTGCGCGTCATCGGGCAGATCGAGAGCCGCGACCGCGACGCGCTGCGCGACCCACGCACCGGCGCGCCGATCTGGCGCGTCGGGAGCGACGGGACGCTCGCGGCGGCGGGACGCGCGCGCTCGCTGCGCGGTCGCGCCGACTGGCTGGTGTCGTACCTGCCGAGCCCGGGGACGGTAGTCTTCGCGGGCTACGGTGCGGCGCTCGACGCCCCCGAGAGCTCGCGTCCGTCGGAGTTCCGGCGGCAGGGCGACGGCTTCTTCGTGCGGGTGAGCTGGCTCTGGCGCGCGGGCGTCCGCGGCGCCGCGACGATGCGCTGACGGGCGACGCCGCAAGGCACCGCCGTGCGCGGCGAGCCCGTGCGTGCGTCACGCGACACGCGCGCTCGCGGTCGCTTGCACTTCACGGTCCCGGGACGAACGTGGAGGGGTCTCCGCACACCGTTCCTCACCGCAGTCACCGGGAGTCCGCCATGTTCGCCACGCCCGCCCGCCGCATCGCCGTCGCGATGACGGCGCTCGCACTCGCCGCCGTCCCCGCTCGCGCCCAGGCCTGGTTCTTCGAGCTGACGCCACAGGCCGGCGCCACCGGTGCCACCGGCACCGGTCGCGCGACGCTACTCATCTCGGGGAACATCATGACCTTCTCGACCTTCTGGTCGGGGCTCTCCGGCGTCACCACGGTCGCGCACGTGCACTGCTGCACGGCGGCGCCGCTCGTCCTCCCCGCCCCGCCGGCCACGCCGGTGCCGAGCTTCCCCGGCTTCCCCACGGGCGTCAGCGCGGGGACGTACAACACGACGCTCGACCTCTCGCTCGCCTCGTCGTGGAACCCGGCCTTCATCACCGCCAGCGGCGGCACCACCGCCGGCGCCCGCGCGGCGCTCATCGCGGGGCTCGACGCGCGGCGCGCCTACTTCAACATCCACAGCAGCACCTTCCCGGGCGGCGAGATCAACGGCTTCTCGCAGATCGTCCCCGAGCCGTCGACGTACGTCCTCCTCGCGACCGGGCTCGCCGGGCTCGCGGCGGTGCGCCGCCGGCGCCGCGCGTGAGGCGCCCCGCCTGACGCACCGCCATGGGGGAGCGCGGCGATGAGCGTCCGCGTCTTCCTCTCCTACTCCCTGACGAAGTCGCACGACGTCGCGGCGACGCGTGCCGCCGTCGAGCGGGCGCGCACCGTGCTGTCGCGCGACTTCGGCTGGGAGGCGATCGACGCGATGGACCCCGACCTCGTCTCGATCGCCACCAAGGTCCGCGCCGCGCTCCTCGACGCCGACTGCGTCATCGCCGACGTCTCGGCGAGCACGCCCAACGTCATGTTCGAGGTCGGCTTCGCCAAGGCGCTCGGCTACCCCGTCCTCCTCCTCCTCAACTTCGACGCCTTCGACAGCCCGCGCTTCCGCGACTACTTCGCGGTGCTCGGCCAGTCGGAGGCGCGCCCGACGCCCGCCGATCTCGGCGACATCGAGTACCTCGTCTACCCGTCGGGCGACGCCGGCGACGACGAGTGGCGACGCTGGGAGGGCGAGCTCGCGCGGCGCCTCGCCCTCCTGCGCGCGCACTTCACCCCCGAGGTGCTCCTCCTCCGCCGCGGCGCGCGCGGCGTGCACGGCGCCGCGCTCGACTTCCTCGAGCGCAACCGCCCCTCGAACCCGATCCTCGGCTTCCTCGGCGGACACCTCGCCGCGTCCGCCGAGGCGCTCGCCGACGGGGCGGGAACGGTCTTCGTCACCCTCGGCCAGCACTACGTCGACTCGATGAAGGCGTTCGCGCAGGTCACCCCCGACGGCCTGCGCACCGTGCGCGCCGTCGCCGACCTGGGCGCGAGCCCCGAATCGATCTGGGACGGCACCGACGACCCGCTCGACCTCGAGATCCGCGAGCGCGTCTTCATCCTCCCCACCGCCCTGCTCGTCGACCCGCGCGCCACCGAGCGCCTCGCGCGCATCTTCCACGACCAGGGACGCCGCCACCCCGTGCTCGTCGTGCACGGCGACGCGCTCCCGCCGCTCGTCCACCCCGTGCCGGGCGCGCTCGGCCGCGACGTGCTGGTGATGGAGCCCGACCTCGTCGCCGCCTACGTCCCGCGGCGCCTCGGCGTGCGCGACGAGCCGCACCTGCTCGTGCGCCGCGAGCGCGACCTGCACGCCGACGCCACGGCGTACTACGACGCGATCCGCGACCGCGCCTTCGCGGTCCACGACGTCGAGTCGGGGATCGACCTCGTGCGCCGCTGGCTCGCGGCGAGCGGGATCGGGCGCTGGCGCCCCTCGTGGCCACGACAGGTCGAGAACCGCCCGCCCGAGTACTTCCGCGAGTACGACCTGCACGTCCGCTGCTGGATCCCCGCGTACGAGCACCTCGTCTGCCAGGTCGCCGAGTCGGTGTCGCGGCTCCTGCTCGACCGCCTCCTCGCCACCGGCGAGCCGGTGCGCGTGCTCGAGGCGGGGGTCGGCACGGGGGCGCTCACCGTCGAGCTGCTGCGCTGGCTCCAGCGCATCGACGCACCGCGTCGCGCCGCCGCGGGGGACGGCGTCGTCGAGCGCCTCGTCGCCGTCGATCCCGCGCTCCCCATGCTCGAGCGCGCGCGCGGGCGCGTCGCCGCCGAGTGGCCCGACGCGCCGCCCTACCTCGCCTTCGCGCCGGGGCGCGTGCACGAGTTCTTCCCGCCCGCCTTCGACCGGCTCCGCTTCGACGTGGTGTGCGGCTCGCTCGTGCTGCACGAGATGCTCGACGGGCGCGACGACGCGGGCGTCGCCGCGGTGCTCCGGGCGCTCGCGCGGCGCCTGCGCCCGGGCGGGGCGCTCGTCTTCGCCGACTGCTTTCCCGCCCGGATCGCGGCCACGCGCGCCGAGGAGCTGGCGACGTGGACGACGTGGATGACCGACGTCGCCGGGCTCGCGCCGGCGGCGGTCGAGGCCTTCCTCGCGGGGAACCCCGAGATCGTGGCGATGCGCGGCTACGAGGAGCTGCTCGACGCCGCCCACGGCTTCGCCGCCGACGCCACGCTCCACGTCGAGGAGGGGCGGGGCGCGCCCGGCGGGAGCCCGTGGCGCGTCGTCACGCTCGGCTTCCCGACCGTCCCCGTGTGAGCGGCGCGGCGCTCAGTCGCCGGCGAGCGACTGCGCGCGCGCCACGCGCTCGCGCGCGGTGGCGTAGGTGGCGGCGAGCTGCTCGCGCACGCGCTGCGCGGTGGCCGGGGCGAGCGTCACCGGGACGCAGCAGTCCCCGCTGCGCGCCGCGCGCGCACTCTCGCCGAGGGCGAGCCCCGCCGCGAAGCCCGCGAGCCCGAGCACGACGTCGCGCGCCGACGCCGCCTCGGTGGCGGTCCAGCCGAGGGCGAGCGCCATGATCGCGAGCGCCGCCAGCATGAGCCCGCGCTCGAGCCCCGCGCCGCGCGACATCGCCGCGTGCGTCGCGTCGCTCACCGGGCGCCACGGCGCGTCGGGGGCGTCACCGAAGGCGGCGACGGCGGCCGGCGTCGCGAGGCAGCGCCCCTGCTCGTCGATCAGGAGCCTGACGCGCCGCCCACGCCCCTCGCGCCACGCGACGCGCACTCCGCTCGGCCGCTCGGCGACCACGCCCCACTCGAGCGACACGCCGCTCCCGCGGAGCAGCCACTTGCTGATCGGCGCGGCCTCGTCCTGCAGGAAGAGCTGGCAGAGGGCGCGCACCTGCTGTGCACGTGCGGCGTCGGAGAGCGACGACATCGGGACCACCGGGAAGACGCGACGGCGTGCGTGCGATCCGCGCGACGGTGCGCGGTCACGACGTGCCGACGAACGTATCGTCGCGCACGTCACGGCGCACGGGTCTACCCGATGGCGTGCACGGGCGTTCCCCCGATGTGGCGGGCGGCGTCGGGGCCGCCCGCCACACCGTCACCGAACGGTCAGGGCCACCGGGCGACGGTCGGGCCCGGCGACGCGCCGGCCGGCGTGCACGGGACGGTCCCGCGACGGATCGCGATGCTCCCCGTGTTCGAGTCGTCGGCCCACCACGCGCGCTTGCGGCCGTCGACGCACTGCCGCTGGGGCGCGACCGCGAAGCCCTCGTTGTTCAGGTTGGGCATCGCCGCGGGGCGCTCGTGGCGCGCCACCGGCGTGAAGCGGCCGGCGGCGAGGCGGAAGACGGTGCTGCGCCCGTTGCACCCGTTGTCGCACACGGCCCAGAGCTGCTGCAGCTCGGCGTCCCACGTGAGCTCCATCACCTGGGTGAAGTCGCTCGAGAAGGTGACGACGCGCGTGAAGCCGTTGGTCGCCGTGTTCAGCACGTAGCCGTACACCTGCCCCGTCGCCTCGACGCCGACGAGGAAGATGCCGCCGCCGTTGTTCGGGTAGCGCGACGGGTCGTAGCGCGCGCCGGTGCTCTCGTCGACGAAGTTCGCCGCGACGAGCTGCGCGTCGGGGACGAAGGCGATCGCCTCGAGGCCGAGGTTCGCGCCGTTCGGCGGGAGGTCGGCGGTGAGGTTCCACTCGTTGAGCGCGACGAGCGTCGTCCCCGGCGCGGTCGGGTCGTAGCGCAGGATGCTGTTGCGGCTCACCGTGTTCGCCGAGTTGTTGCGCTCGGCGGCGACGAAGACGAAGCCGTTGGCGATCGTGACCCCTTCGGCGTCGACGTCGCCGGTGCCGTCGCGGTAACGCAGCGCCTTGCCGTTGGCCCATTCGTCGGCCTGCGGGGCGAGGAGATCGCGGGCGAAGAGCTTGTAGAGCGTGCCGGGGCCGTTCTTCACCGCCCAGATCACGCCGCTGCGCGTGTCGGGCGTGTTCTCGAAGACGAGCCCGCTCATGTTGCCGCCGAAGACGTTCCCCGGCTCGCCGTCGGCGACGGTCGCGTCACCGGGCCACGGCGCGAAGGCGAGCCCCGGCGCGCAGGCGTTGGCCGCGCCCTTCGTCGGCGCCGAGGTCGTGGTGAAGCTCCCCGTCCCGTCGGGGCAGCGGCCGTAGGTGACGGTCGCGTGCTCGGTCCAGGTGTACGAGTCGACGAGCGTCGCGCCACCCGGGCCGAAGAGGCGCGCCGCGTCGCCGCCGCCGAGACCGAAGCCGAACTGCGCCTCCTCCAGCACGAGGTAGCCGTTGGCCGGGATCACGCTCCCGATGGGGAGGACGTAGCCGGCGGCGTCGTTGTTGTCGCGGAAGACGTAGCCCGAGATGTCGACGGCGGCGTTCGACGTGTTGAGCAGCTCCACCCAGTCGCCGGGGGTGCCGAGGTTCGACTCGACCTCGTTGATGCGGATCGCGAAGCTCACCGTCGCGCAGGCGTTGGCGCTCCCCTTCGTCGGCGCGGAGGTCACCACGAAGCCACCGCTCCCGTCCGGGCAGCGCCCGAAGGTCGTCGGGGCGTGGTCGGCCCATGTGTGCGAGTCGACGAGCGTCGTGCCGTTGGGGCGGAAGAGGCGCGCCGCGTCGGGGGCGCCGATGCCGAAGCCGAACTGCGCCTCGTCGAGGACGAGGAAGCCGCCGGCGGGGATCACCGTCCCCGCGGGGATCGTGTAGCCGTTGGCGTCGACGTTGTCGCGGAAGACCCACCCCGAGACGTCGACCGGCTGCGCGTTGGGGTTGAAGAGCTCGACCCAGTCGCCCGGTGTTCCGCCCTGCGACTCGACCTCGTTGATGCGCACGAGCGGCGCGCAGTCGTTGGCGGCGCCCTTCGTGACGATCGTCGTCGTCGCGAAGGCGCCGGTGCCGTCGGGGCAGCGGCCGTAGGTGGTGGTCGCGTGCGTCGTCCACGCGTACGAGTCGACGAGCGTCGCGTTGTCGGGGAGGAAGAGGCGCGCCGCGTCGTCGGCGCCGAGGCCGAAGCCGAACTGCGCCTCCTCGATCACGAGGTAGCCGCGCGCCGGGATCACCGTCCCCGCGGGGAGCGCGAAGGTGCGGGCGTCGTCGTTGTCCTTGAAGCGGTAGCCCGAGACGTCGAAGGGGGTGTCGCCGGTGTTGTGGAGCTCGACCCAGTCGCCGGGCGTGCCGCCGTTCGACTCGACCTCGTTGACGCGGATCGGGTTGCCGGGGAGGAAGGCGCGGCTGGCGGTCGCGGGGTCGGCGCCCGTCGGGGTGCGGGCGGCGTCGCTGCAGGCGACGAGGAGCGCGGCGGCGGCGAGGACGGCCCGGCCGCGCGGCATGCGGTGGTTCACGGTGCTCCCGGGTGGGGGAGGTGGAGGCGTTGGCGTGCGGCGTCGCACGACGCGCCCAAGCTCCGGTGCGGCGATCACGGTGCGGGGTCGCCGGGGTCACGACTCACCGACGGCGGACTGGGCCGCACTCGGCCCTTTTCTGATCGCGCGTTCTCATTACCATTCGGACATGGTGCGCCGCCTGCTCGCCGTCGTCATCGCCGTCCTCGGCTTCGCCCGCCCGAGCGCGCTCGCCGCGCAGGGCGTCCCCGCCGGGGCGCCCGATCGGCACCTGCACGGCATCGTGGAGGCGGCGAGCACCGGCCGCGGGCTCCGCGACGCCGACGTCGTCGTCGAGCTCCCGGCGGCCGATGGCGCGGCATCGCGCGCGATCCGCACGCGCGCCGACGCGCGCGGCCACTTCGACGTGCGCGGCCTCCCCGCCGCGCGCGTGCGCCTCTACGTGCGCGCCATCGGCCACGCCCCCGCCGATCGCGTCGTCGACCTCACCGACGGCGACCGGTTCGTCGAACTCCGCCTCGAGGCCGTCACCACCACGCTCGCCGCCGTCACCGTGCGCGCCGACACGGTGGTCGAGCGCCTCGCGCGCGTCGCCGCCACCAGCACGCTCGACGCCGCCGCGCTCGCCGCGCAGCGCGGGCAGACGCTCGGCGAGACGATCAAGCAGCTCCCCGGCGTCGCCGTCATCCAGTTCGGCCCCGCCGTCGCCAAGCCCGTCATCCGCGGCCTCGCCTCGCAGCGCGTCCTCGTGATGAACGGCGGCATCCGCCAGGAGGACCAGCAGTGGGGGACGGAGCACGCCCCCAACGTCGACGCGTTCGACGCCGACGCGGTGACCGTCGTGCGCGGCGCCGCGACGGTGCTCTACGGCCCCGACGCGCTGGGCGGCGTCGTGCGCGTCGATCGCGCGCCGCCCCCGACGGCGGGGCCGATGCGCCGCGACGTCGGCGTGAACCTGTTCAGCAACAGCCGGCAGGGGGCGGTGTCGGTCGGCCTCGCCGGCGCCGGCCTGCGGCTGCCGTTCGTCGGCGACGTCGGCTACCGCGCGCGGCTCACGACGCGCGTCGCGGGGAACGCACGCGCCCCCGGCTACTTCCTCGACAACACCGGCTTCCGCGAGCTGAACGGCTCGCTCGCGCTCGGCGTGGCGCGGCCGTGGGGGACGGCCGACGTCGGCGTCTCGCGCTTCGCGACCGAGCTCGGCGTCCTCTCGCAGGCGCACGCCGGCAACCTCGACGACCTCGCGCGGGCGATGGCGACGCCCCCCGTCGACGCGGGCTTCGGCTACGGGCTGACGCAGCCCAACCAGCGCGTCGAGCACACCACGCTCCGCGCGCGCGCCCGCCGCACGCTCGCCGACGACCGCGCGATCGAGGTCGTCTACGGCCTGCAGTACAACCAGCGCCGCGAGTTCGACGCGCACGGCCCGCTCCGCCTGCGCGACGTCCCCGCCTTCCACCTCCGGCTCTTCACCAACACGCTCGACGCGCGCTTCACGCACGGCGCCGTCGCCGGATGGCGCGGGACGATCGGCGCGAGCGCGATGATCCAGGGGAACCAGACGCTCGGCAAGGCCTTCCTGATCCCCGGCTTCGACCTCCAGCAGGGGGCGCTCTACGCGCAGGAGGAGTGGCGCCGCGGGCGGCTCCTCCTCTCGGCCGGCGCCCGCGGCGACGTGATCGCGCAGACGACGCTCGCCTTCGCCGACCTCGGGATCACGAGCCCCGCGGGGACGCGCCGCTGGGCCGACGTCTCGGGGTCGTTCGGCGCGGCGTGGTCGCTGACGCCCACGCTCGACGTGAGCGCGCGCGTCGCCCGGGCCTGGCGCCCGCCCACGGTGAACGAGCGCTACGCGCAGGGGGTGCACCACGGCACCGCGCAGTACGAGCTCGGGCGCGCCACGCTCGACCGCGAGGCCTCGACGGGCTTCGAGACGACGCTCCGCTGGCGCACCGACCGCGTCTCGCTCGACCTCGCGGCGTACCGCAACACGATCGACGGCTTCATCTTCCTCCGCCCGACGGCGCCGGTGCTCACGCTCCGCGGCGCCTTCCCCGCCTTCGCCTACGACGCGACGCAGGCCCGGATGCAGGGGCTCGAGTTCGCGAGCGAGTGGCGCATCGCGGGCCCCGTCTCGCTGCAGGCCAACGGGACGCTCGTGCGCGGCACCGATCGCGTGAACGGCGGCCCGCTCTTCGACATGCCGGCCGATCGCCTCTCGCTCGCGCTCCGCACGAGCGGCGAGTCGGCCGCCCTCGGCCGCTGGCGCGCCGCCGTCGGCTCGCTCCTCGTGCGCCGGCAGGACGGCGTCCCGCAGGGGACGATCTACCAGCTCCCCACCGCCGGCTACGCCCTGCTCTCGCTCGACGTCGGCACCGCCGGCGTGTCGGTGCTCGGCACGCGGCTCGACGTCTCGCTCTCCGTGAACAACGCCCTCGACCGCCGCTACCGCGACTACCTGAGCCGCTGGCGCCTCTTCGCCGACGACCCGGGTCGCGACGTGGTGCTGCGGGTGACGGCGCCGTTCTGATCACCGCTCGTTCCTCGCGCACCCGCCGCGGGTGCGACGCGTCGCGCGCCGCGGGGGCGTGCCGGCGCGTGTCCCGCCACCCCGCAACACCAGGAATCCTCCCGTGCCGCATCAGCGTCTGCGCCATGTCGCGCTCGTCCTCGCCACCTTCCCCCTCGTCCTCGCCGGCTGCGGCGACTCGACCACCGAGCCCGGTGGCGAGAACGAGGTGATCTCGCGCGTCACGCTCGCGCTGCAGCCGCAGGGCGGCGGCACGACGCAGACGCTCGTGATCGACGACCCCGACGGCAACGGCCCACAGGCGCCGCGCGCGCAGACCGGCACCGCGACGCTCCTCCGCGGCACGACGTACACGGGGACCGTGCGCTTCGAGAACGCGACCCGCTCGCCCGTCGAGGACATCACCGCCGAGGTGCGCGAGGAGGCGAACGAGCATCGCGTCTACTACACGACCACGGCGACCGGCGTGACGATCACCCCCACCGACACCGATCCGCAGGGGCGCACGCTCGGCCTGAACTTCACGACGGCGATCGGCGCCGGCGCCGCGACCGGGGCGCAGACGGTCCGCGTCGTCCTCTGCCACTACTCGACGGTCGCCAAGCCGGCGCAGGCGACGACCTGCCGCGGGAGCACCGACATCGACCTCGCCTTCGCCGTGACCGTGAACTGAGGTTCGGCCGCCGCTCCGCACCGGCCCCGATGGGCCGGATGGCGGGGCCGGCCGTATGTTGGTCCGAGGGCGGGACGCGGCGACGCGGCTCCCGCCCTCGTGCCGCCGCGCCCACGGGCGGTGACCACTCCTTCCACTCACCGCCCCGGCGTCGGATGCCACTCCCCCTGCACGAGCGCGGTGGCGGCGAGACGGGCGACGTCGGTGGGGCGGTCGCGTGACGCCCGGCGCACGCCCCGCCGGCGCGGGTGACACGACCTCGACCGACTGGCGGGACACGACCCCGACCGTCGCCGCCACGCTCGCCGCGCTCGAACGGGCGCTCGGCCATGCGCGCACGCTGCAGGCGATCACCGCCGACTTCGCCGGGCTCCTCGACTCGAACGCGGTCGCCGAGGTCGTCTTCGGGCGCGTCGTCCCCCTCGTGCGCGCGCGGGCGGGGGCGCTCTTCCGGTGCGGCGTGGATGGCGCGCTCGAGCTCGTGCGCATGTCGGGCTACTCGCCGACCGTGGTCGCGCGCATCACGGCCGAGATCACCGACGACGCGCGCAGCGGCGTGCCGCTGGACGCCGCCGTCCCGGTCGCCGAGGTCGCGCGGACCGGGACGCCGCGCTGGATCCCCTCGCTCGCGAGCGAGCTCGCGCGCTGGCCGGCGCTCGCCCACCTCGCCGAGGCGGGGATAGGCGCGAGCGCGGCGCTCCCGCTGCGCATCGGCGTCGTCGACGTCGGCGACGACCCGCGCCCGCGCGAGCGTGCTGCGTGCCCCGCGCCGGGGGTGATCGGCGTGCTCGCGATCGACTTCGGCGAGGCGCACTCCTTCGACGACGAGGAGCGCGCCTTCCTCGAGGCGGTCGCCGGGCAGTGCGCGCAGGCGATCGAGCGGGCGCGGCTCCATGAGGCGGAGCGGGCGGCGCGCCAGGCGGCCGCGTCGAGCGACGCGGCGCTGCGGCTGGCGCAGGTGGCGGCCAACGTCGGCACCTGGGCGGTCGATCTCGTGAACGGGGCGGTGACCTGGAGCCCCGAGTACTACCAGCTCCACGGGCTCGATCCGGCGCGCCACCGGCCGCTGCAGGCGACGTGGCTCGCCTCGGTGCATCCCGAGGACCGGCCGCAGGTGCAGGCGCAGGTGCGCGCCGCGATCGACGGTACCGACCCCGCGTTCGCCGACGCCTTCGACGTCGAGTACCGGATCCTTCGCCCCGACGGGGCGACCCGCTGGATCCTCGGCCGCGGGCGCGTCGAGCGGGACGCCGCGACGGGACGCGCGGTCCGCCTCGCCGGCGCCAACCTCGACATCACCGGGCGGCGCGTCGCCGAGGCGCACGCGGCGGCGTCCGAGGCGCAGCTGCGCCGCGTCCTCGACGCGCTCTTCGCCTTCGTCGGGCTCCTCAGCCCCGACGGGACGCTCGTCGAGGCCAACCTCGCGCCGCTCGAGCGCGCGGGGCTCAGCATCGACGACGTGCGGGGGCGCAAGTTCTGGGAGGCGCCGTGGTGGACGCACGACCCAGCCGTCGTCGCCGAGCTGCGCGAGGCGCTGGCCGCCGCCGCGCGTGGCGACACGGTGCGCTACGACGTCCCGGTGGCGATGGGGACGCTCGCGGACGGCTCGCCGCGCCTCGTGACGATCGACTTCATGGTCGCCCCGCTGCGCGACGAGCACGGGCGCATCACGCACCTGGTGCCGTCGGCGGTCGACGTGAGCGAGCGCGCGGCGGCGCTGCGCGCGCTGCAGGTCGCGTCGTCGCAGCGTGACGCGGCGCTCGCCGCGGGGGCGCTGGGCACGTTCGAGCTCTCGCTCGGCGACGACGCGGTGCGCGTCGCCGGGAGCACGCTCGCCCTCTTCGGCTACGACGACGAGGCGCCGCACGCGCCCGGCCCGCGCGACGACCCGTGGGCGCCGCCGCAGGTCGCGCGCCCGGCCGCCGACTTCTTCGCGCGCGTCCACCCCGACGACGCCGACCGCGTGCAGGCGGCGATCCGCCGCACCGTCGAGGAGGGGGCGCCGCACGCGATCGAGTATCGCGTCGTCCACCCCGACGGCACCGTGCGCCGCCTCGCCTCGCGTGCGATCCTGCAGCGCGACGACGGCGGCGCCCCGGCGAGCCTGATGGGGGCCCTGGTCGACGTGACCGAGCGCGCCGACGCGCTCAACGCGGCCGAGGCCGCGAACCGTGCGAAGGCCGAGTTCCTCGCCGTCATGTCGCACGAGCTCCGCACGCCGCTCAACGCGATCCAGGGGCACGTGCACCTCCTGCAGCTCGGCATCCACGGCCCGCTCACCGAGGCGCAGCGCGAGTCGCTCGGGCGGGTGCACAAGGCGCAGCGTCACCTGCTGGGCCTCATCAACGACGTCCTGAACTACGCGAAGCTCGAGAGCGGCACGGTGCAGTACGCCCCCGAGCCGCTCGCGGTCGGCGACGTCGTGGACGACGTGCGCGCGATCATCGAGCCGCTGGCGTCGGCGCGGTCGCTGGCGCTCGCCTTCGAGTCGCGGTGCCCCGACCACCGCATCCTCGCCGACCGCGAGAAGCTCGCGCAGGTGCTCGTCAACCTGCTCGGCAACGCCGTCAAGTTCACCGAGCCCGGTGGCTCGGTGACGCTGCGGATCGCCCCCGAGGCGCCCCCCCCGGGCGGCGTGCGCCACCAGCCCGGCGCCGCCGGGTGGGTGCGGCTCGACGTCGTCGACACGGGGATCGGCATCCCGCGCGACCGGCTCGGCGCGATCTTCGAGCCGTTCGTGCAGGTGCACGCCGGGCACACGCGCCCGCACGAAGGGACGGGGCTCGGCCTCGCGATCAGCCGCGAGCTCGCGCGCGGCATGGGCGGCGACCTCACGGTGACGAGCGCGGTCGGCGAGGGGTCGACGTTCACGGTCTGGCTGCCGGCCGCGCCCTGAGCCACGTGCGTCGCTCGCGGCACCGGTGCAGCTTGCGCACGTGACCACGCTCCGCCTCGCCCTCGCGACGCTCCCCCCTGCCGCGACGCCGGCCGAGTCGGTCACGCGCGCCGTCGCCGCGATGCACGACGCGGCGCGCGCGGGGGCCAAGCTCGTCGCCTTTCCCGAGTGCTACGTCCCGGGCTACCGCTGGCCGGGGCGCGACCATCCCCCACCCGACCTCGCCTTTCTCGCCGCCGCCCACGACGCGCTCGTGCGTGGTGCGGGCGAGGCCGGGATCGTGGCGGTCGTGGGCACCGAGCGCGTCGTCGGCGACCGCGTGCGACTCACCGCGCTCGTCGCGACGGCCGACGGGCGCCACGCCGGGTGGCAGGACAAGGTGCAGCTCGACCCGAGCGAGGACGCGGCGTACGCGCCCGGCGAGGGGCGCGCGCTCTTCGCCGTCGACGACGTCCCCTTCGGCGTCGTGATCTGCCACGAGGGGTGGCGCTATCCCGAGACGGTGCGCTGGGCGGCGCGTCGCGGCGCCCGGCTCGTCCTCCACCTGCACCACCACGAGCCCGACGCCACGAGCTGGCGCCCCACGGGGTACGCGGAGCCCGGCAACAGCTTCCACGAGGCGGCGGTGCGCTGCCGCGCGGCGGAGAACACGATCTGGTTCGCGACCGTCAACGTGGCCGTCGCCGGCGCCCCCAGCACGAGCGCCGTGGCCGATCCCGACGGGACGATCGTCGCGTGGCAGCCGCACGGGGTCGCGGGGGTACTGGTGCACGACCTCGACCCGTCGCGCGCGACGGCGGCGCTGGCGCGGCGCTGCCGCACGGTGGGCTGACAGGGGCGCGCGCGCGGCGCGCCCCGCCGATCGGTGAGCCCATCGACCCGGTTCGTGCGTCACTCGTGCACGGGCCGTGGCGACGACGGGAGGGCGGATGGACGATCCGGAGCGATCGGCACCTCTCGCACGACGCTGGGGACGCGTGACGGTGGCGTCGTTCCTCGTCGGGCTCACCGGCAACTTCACGTCGGGATGGTGGCAGGGCGTCGCGGCCGTCGCGGCCGTCGTCTTCCTCCCGGCGTTCCTCCTCATGCAGCACCACGATCGGCGCGCGAGGCTGCTCGATCGGCGGAAGCAGGCCGCGGCCGCGCCATCGGCCGAGCGGCCGCCGGTGGTCTACCTGCGCTCGTTCGACGACGACCACGTGGCGGGACGGCTGCGCGGCGATCGCACGGAGGAGGAAGCGCTGGTCGCGGCGCTGGCGCACATCGGGCCCGTGGTGGCGGTCGCTCGCCCCGGCGAGACGCTGCCGATGGCGGGCGCCCACCGAACGCGTCTGGGCGATGCCGTGTGGCAGGAGGAAGTCGCCGCACTCCTGCGGCGGGCGTCCCTGGTCGTGCTCCGTACCGGGGGATCGCCCGGACTGCGATGGGAATGGGCGGCGGTGCGCCGAATCGTCCCCCCGGGTCGCACGTTGCTCGTCGTCGATGACGCCGCCGAGCTGCGCGAGATGCTCGTCGCCCTGTCGCCGTCCCACGGCCTCCCCGGGTGGCGTCTCCGGTGGCCGTTCCTTCGTCGCCGCGTCGGGTCGCTCCGCGGCTTCGTCGTCTTCGACGGCGACTGGCGGCCGCGCACGCTCCCGCTTCCGCGAGCCGCGGCGTGGCTGCTCGACCTCAGCCGTGACGACGCGCTGGTGCACGGCGTGCTGCACCGCGCCCTCCGGCCCGTCTACGCGACGCTCGGTGTCGCCCCCGCCCCGCCACGGCGCGACGTCGCGAAGATCGCCTGGGCCCTGTTCGTGATCGTCCTCTTCGCGTGGGCGCTCTGGCGGGGCTGACGGTCGCCGGTGGCGGCGGTCGCCGAGCGTCCGCGCACGATCGTCGCGGCGAGGCGTGCACCGATGGCCACCCGTTCTTTATTCACGTGCCGTATCGTCGATCCGCTCGCGCGCGCGCGGCATCATGCCCACGGAGCGCGCGCACGCGGCGCGGTCACCCCGTTGGCGCGGCGTCGAGCAGGTCGATCACCAGCAGCGCGTCGGCGGCGTCGACGATCAGCGTCCGGTCGTGGTGCGCGTCGTCGGCGACGATCTCGACGCCGGTCACCTCGTCGATCGCGTGCGTGAGCCGCGCGCCCGAGCTCCCCGGCGCGTCGACGACGAGCTCGACGCGCCGCGCGCGCGGGTCCCACGTCACCGCCCCGAGCCGCCCGTCGCGCACTGCGAGGCGGAAGCTCCGCGTCATGGGCAGCGTGCACTCGACGCGGATCGGGCGGCCGCGGTTGCGCCCCGTGAAGGCGTCGAGCACGGGGCCCCACTCGGGGGCGCTCGACGCGGCGACCGCGCCGCCGACGGCGAGCTCGAGGCGCAGCCGCTCGCGTGCCTCGGGCATCGGTGCCACGAGCACCGTGCGCGTCGCCTCGCGCACGAGCGTCGTCGCCGAGCTGCCGAGGAGGAGTCGCTCGAGCCACGTGGGGCCGTGCGTGCCGACGGCGACGAGGTCGGCGTGCACCTCGGTCGCGACGCGCGTCAGCTCCTCGACGATGCCGCCGGCGACGACGCGCGCGTCCATCACGACGTGCGGGCCGGCGACCGGTGCGAGGAGGGCGCGCAGCCGGTCGACGCGATGCGCGAGCGCCGAGCCGGGGGCCGAGGCGTCGGCGCCGCTCGTCGCGCTCCGCTCCGGCAGCGGCGGCCGCACGTGCACCAGCACCAAGGCCGCGCCGGGCCCCGCCGCGTGCAGCAGCCGCGCCGCGCACTCGGCGGCGCGCACGCTCGCGGCGCTGAAGTCCATCCCGACCACCGCCGTGCGGAAGGTCGCCGGCACCGCCGTCCGCGGGACGACGAGCACGGGCACGTCGGCGTGCCGCACGACCGACACCGCCACCTCCTCGCCCGCGATCCGGTCGAGGAGCCCGTGCGCGCCCGTCCCGACGACGACCAGCGCCGCCTGCGCGTCGTGCGCGGCCTGCGCGATCGACTCGCCGATGCGCCCCTCGCGCACGTCGAGCGACCACGCCTCGGGGGCCCCGAGCACCGGCGCGAGCCGCGCCGCGATCGCGCCCTCGCACTCGGCGATGCGCTCGGCGCGCAGGGCCGGCGCGGCGGCGACGAGATCGTCGCCGAGCGATTGCACCGGCATCGGCGGGACGACGCCGACGACAGCCAGCGTGGCGCCGAGCGCCTCGGCGGCGTGGCGCGCGGTGCGGGCGGTGGTGTCGGCGCGCCCCTGCCCGTCGCTCGCGAGGAGGACGGCGCCGGTCGTGCGCGGGGTGCCCGGCGTGAAGCGGGTGACGTCCTGCGTCGTGATCGACATGGCCGGGCCCTCGCGCGTGCGGCGCGTCGCGCCGGCGCCACGGACGGGCGGCCGATCGACGCGCGTCTGCCGACACGGTGCGACGTGGCCGGCGCGTGAACCATCGGGCGACGGGGCGGCGCGGTGTCGGCGGGACGACGACACCCCCGACGGGGAGGCGCGCACCCGTTCCCGGACCGCCCGCCCGCCGCTACCCTCCACGCGTCCCGTCCGGTGCACGCATGCGATCGCTCGTCCTCCTCACGCTCGTCGCCGCCCCCCTCGTGATCGGGTGCGGTCCGTCACCCGCAGCCCCGGACGCCGCCTTCTCCGCCGACGAGCGGGGCGCCGTGGATGCCTTGCTCGCACGGCGCCGGGGCTGGCGCCTCGCCACGCTCGCTGACCATGGCGACACCGCCGGCGTGCGCGAGCTCCGCGCGCGCGAGGCCGGGTACCACCCCTACGTGCGCCGCGGCGACTGGAATCGCGACGGCCATCGCGACCTCGCGATCGTCCTCGTTCGGGGGGACCGCTACGAAGCCTGGTGGATCCCCGGCTCCGCACGCGGTCCCGGCGCGGCGCACGCGCTCGGCGAGACGACGACGCTGCGCGCGGGCGGGCTCTTCGAGTTCGGCGGCGAGCTCGCGATCGGCCCGTTCGAGAGCGACGCGATCGATCTCTATCGCTGGGACGCGCGCACGGCGACGCTCGAGCTCGTGCCGGACCCACTGGGCGAGGGCGCGGACGACGTCACCGGGCCGACGGACACCGCCGCTCGCGCGCCCGCCGGTCGCTGAGCACCTCGGAGACGCGCGGTCAGCGCGTCCCCGCCCCGCTCCCCGTCGTGCGGCCGCGTGCTCCGTCGCGGGCACCGGTCACCTGCTGCCGGCGCGGCACGCGCACGCTGTCGATGATGGCCCCCGTCGTGTCGCGCGCGGCGAAGTGCGCCGAGGTGCGGTCGATGGTGACGATGATCGCGTGGCGCTCGGAGGCGGTGCGGTGCAGGTACCACTGCGCCTGCCCCTTGTGGTCGCGGCCGATGGGGCGCGGTCCCGCCCCCCAGGCGCCGTCGCCAAGGTAGGTGACGCCGCTCGAGTCGGGGCGGCCGGCGCGGATGGGCATGGTGCGCTTGTAGGCGTGGTCGTGGTTCTCGAAGGCGGCGCGCACCCCGTGCGCCTCGAAGAGGGGCGACCAGTGCTCGCGCACGGCGGTGCTGTTCGACGCCTCGAAGGCGCGCACCGACGGGTAGCCGGGGACGTGGTAGATCGGGAAGAGGTGCGGGACCGAGCGCCGGGCCTCGAGCGTCGTCCGGAGCCAGTCGGCCTGCGGGCCGGCGATGTCCATCGTGTGGCCGGTGTTCAGCAGCACGAGCGAGAGGTAGTCGCCCACGTCCATGACGGCGTGCTGCCGCTCCCGCGCGTGCGCGTGGAGCACGCGGTAGTAGGTCGCGTCGCCGTAGCGGACGCCGGTGCGCGCCATCATCGCGCGGAAGGCCTCGGACGTGTCGCGGTTCGAGAAGACCTCGTGGTTGCCGATCGCCGCGATCACCGGGATCAGGCGCCCGGTGGCGGTGACGAGCGTCCGCGAGACGGTCTCGAACCACTTCTCCTCGAGCGCCACGAGGCGCGGGTCGCCGTTCGAGTAGGCGAGGTCGCCGCCGACGAGCGCGAAGGCGACGTCGTGGCGGGCGACCATCCGGTTGGTCGCGCCGAAGGTCGAGTCGTCGGCGCGGGTGTCGCCGCCGGCGGCGAAGGTGATCGGCGCGTCGAGGCGCGCGGGCATGGTGCGGTAGGTGTACGTCCGCTCGCCGAAGCGCACGCGGTACGTCGTGCCGGGGCGGAGCCCCGTGATCCGGGCGCGCCGGACGTGACGCTCCGAGTGCGGGAAGGCGATCGAGTCGCCCGCGACGCGGCGCCACCCGCGGATACCCGGGCCGCGCACCGCGATCGCGGGGAGGCGCGTGCCGCGGCGCAGGTGCCAGTCGATCGACACGGTGGTCGTCGGGTCGCCGTCCCACGTGACGAAGAGCGCGGCGGGGACGGCCGTCGAGTCGGCGGCGGGGGCGCCCTGCGCGATCGCGAGCGTGGGGGCGAGCGCGAGGAGCGCGGCGATGCGAAGCGGAGTCATGGCGAGTGAGTGTGCGCGACGGGACGGGAGGAACGTGCGCGACGTCCGCCGGCGGCGGACGTCGCCACGAGGGGCGGGACACCGCGGCGACGGTGGCCGCGGTGCCCCGCGCTCCTCAGCGGGTCGTGCGGATGCCGATCGAGAAGGTGCGCCCAGTCAGCACGTGCACGTCGTACTGCGTCGCGAGCCCCTGGAAGCCGACCTCCGGGGCGTTCGTGAGGTTGCGCCCCGTCAGCACGAGCTCGAGCGCCGGGCCGCGGAGCTGCCACCGCAGGTTGACGTCGAGCGTCGTGCGCGCCTCGGTGAAGCGGTCGAAGCCCGGGCTGGTGAGCGCGTTCAGGAAGGCGCTCCGGCGGGCGACCGCGACGCGCAGCTCGAACGGGCCGCGCTGGTAGTACGGGATCAGGTTGAGCACCGAGTTCGGCTGGCCGATGAACGGCAGGTTCTCCGTGCGGCCGTCGACCCGGAGCTCGGAGTCGATGAAGGCGACGTTGGCGGTGATCCCGAGGCCGTTGAGCGCGCCCGGGAGGAAGTAGAGCGGCTGCGTCCACGACGCCTCGACGCCGCCCAGGCGCCCGGCGTCGCCGTTGCGCTGCTGCGTGTAGCGGAGGACCGAGAAGAAGCGCCCGTCGTAGGTCACGTTCCGCTCGGTCGAGCGGAAGGTAAAGATCGGGTTGTCGATGACCTTGTAGAAGAACGCCAGCGAGAGCTGGCCGCCGGTCGACGGGTAGTACTCGGCGCCGAGGTCGAAGTTGGACGCCGTGAAGGGCTGCAGGTTCGGGTTGTTGTCGGTCACCGTCCCGTCGAACGCCCCGGGGTTCAGCTGGTCGGGAATGTAGTTCGCGCGGGTGAAGCTCGCGATCTGCGTGAACTGGGGACGCGCGATCGAGCTGGTGAAGGCGCCGCGGAAGAGGAGGTTGCGCGACGCCTCGTACTTGAAGATCGCCGCCGGGAGGAAGTTCACGTACGAGTTGCGGCGCTCGGTGCGGCCGGTCGGGAACTCGAAGCGCTGGCCGAGCGGGAGCCGCGAGTTCTCGCGCAGCTCGTAGAACGACCCCGAGGCGTCGGTCTGCTCGATGCGGACGCCGGTCACCGCCGTCAGGCGCCCGATCTCCGCCGTCCCCATCGCGTACGCGGCGGTGATCCGCTCGCGGACGAAGGCGTCGTTGTCGATCGTCTGGAGGCGCGTGTTGACCTCGTCCCGCACCAGCGAGTCGCGCCCGCGGTTGCGGTCGACCCAGTCGGCGAAGGGGTCGACCGAGCCCTGCACGAAGGGCGACGCCGCCCCCTGCAGTCCGCCGACGACCGGCTCCGACCAGGGGCCGAGCGTGAGCGCGCTGTTGCCGTACCGGTCCGACGACTCGTCGATGTCGCGGCTCCGGTCCTGGATCTTGGTGCCGACCTTCACGAACGCCGGGAAGCGGCCGAGGCGTGTGTCGATGCGGACGTCGGCGGCGCCGATGTAGAGGTTGTCGAGCGAGGACCGCCGGTTGAACGAGAGCCCGTTCAGGTTGTAGCTGCGCGGGTCGGCGACGAAGCCCGGGTTCTCGGGCGTCACCGCGAAGAAGTACCGCGAGAAGTCGAGGCCGACCGGCGCCTGCACGTTCGTCGCGGACGGGTTCTCGAAGGTCGCGTCGGGGCCGAAGCTGCGCGCGCGCCCCTGCGTCGCCACGCCGGTGAGATCGAGCGTCACCGCCCCCCACTTCTGCGAGCCGCCGGTGCTGATCGAGTACAGGTCCTCGGTCTCGCGGTCGCGGCTGATGTCGAGCTCCATCGAGCTCGCCGTGTTGCGCCCGACCCGCGAGCCGCGCGCGAACTGGTAGTCGCCCGTGAAGGTGATCTCGAACTCGGAGTTGCGCTCGAGCTCCGTGGTGCGGGTGTAGAGGCCGCGGAGGTAGAGGTTGGTCTCGGGGCGCGGGCGGTAGTCGAACGAGGCGTTCAGGCTGTTGCGCGTCCGGTCGTTGTCGGCGACCTGGAACTCGATCTCGTTCGAGACCGTCATCGAGTCGCCGGTCGTGCGGTTCAGCACCCGGATCCAGCCGTCGGGATCGAGCACCGAGACGGCGTTGTCGCGCCGCGACGAGCTGCCGGAGACCACCACGCCGAACGCCTGGTTGCGCCCGAAGCGGCGCCCCGCGACGACGTCGAGCTCGTAGGGCTGGCGGCGGTCGCCGTACGGGACCTGCCGGTTGTGGATCAGCCCCTCGCCGATCGCGAAGAGGAAGGGGCGCGGGCGGTCGAAGGCGGTCAGGGTGCGGAGGTTCACCGTCCCGCCGATCGTGTTCGCGTCCATGTCCGGCGTGACGGCCTTGATCACCTCGATGTTCGCGACCATCGACGCCGGGAGGAGGTCGAGCGTCTGCGCACGGTCGGTGGACGAGGTGGCCATCTGCTGGCCGTTGAGCGTGACGTTGTTCAGGTTGGGCGCGATCCCGCGGATCGAGACCGTGCGCCCCTCGCCGCGCGTCGTCTCCATGTAGATGCCGGGGACGCGCTGCACCGCCTCGGCCACGTTCTGGTCGGGGAGGAGCCCGATCTCGTCGGCCGAGATGACGTCGCTGACGGTGTTCGACTGCCGCTCCTGCTCGGCCGAGCGGAGCTGCCCGCCGCGCTCGCCCATGACGCGGATCCCCTTGAGCTCCTGCGTCGCGATCTCCATCGCGATCGCGAGCCGGGCGGGCTGCGTCGCGCTCACGGAGACGGCGCGCGTGGCGGGCCGGTAGCCGACGGCGCGCACGACGACCGACTGCGTCCCCGTCGGCACGGCGCCGAAGCGGAAGACGCCGTCGCGATCGACGCGCGCGGTGAGCGCGGTGCCGGTGACGCTGGCGGTCGCGGTGACGACCGGCGTGCCGTCGGGGCCGACGACGCGACCGCTGACGACGCCGGTCGCCTGTGCGGCGAGCGTCCCCGCCCGTGCGGCGAGCGAGGCGACGACGAGGAGGAGTGCAGGGACGGCCCGGCCGAAGCCGAGCCGACGGACGAACGACGACGACATGCTCGATCCCCTGGGTGTGGGTGCATCGAGAGCATGCGGTCCCGTCCGCGGTCCCGTGTCATCGTGTCGTTCCCCTCACGGCACGCGCACGTAACGTCCCGGCGACGTGCCCGGCGCCGTCATCGCGTCGTGCGCGACGTGGCCGCACCGTCACGCGATGCGTACTCCGTCACGTCCGTGCGACGCCGTCCCCGTCCGTCGCGTCGGCGTGCCGTGCCGCCGACCGCCGGTCGCGTCCCTGGCGGCGGTCGTCCGGGCCTGGACGTCCATCGTCGCCGCGCACGTCGTGCGGCTCGGCGGCCCGGAGCACCACGACGAACGTCGAGCCCTCGCCCGGCGCGCTCGTCGCCGTCAGGTCGCCGCCCATGCCGCGCGCGAAGTCGCGGCTGATCGCGAGCCCCAGCCCCGTCCCGCCGTGCGCGCGCGTGTGGCCGCTGTCCACCTGCACGAAGGGGGCGAACGCCGCCTCCATGCGCTCCGGCGCGATCCCGATCCCCGTGTCGGCGACGCGGATGCGGACCGTCCCCGCCGCCTCGTCGCGCTCGACGTCGACCGTGACCGTCCCGCCGTCGCCGGTGAACTTGCTCGCGTTCGAGAGGAGGTTGAGCAGCACCTGCACCAGCTTCTCCCGGTCGGCGAGCACCGGGCACGGCGCCGTCGGCGCCGCGACCGTGAAGCGCTGCGTCCGGAGCGCGAACTGCGGCGCGAGGAGCGCGGCGACCTCGGGGAGGAGCGTCCGGAGGTCGACGGTCTCCATCGCGTACTCGACCCGCCCCGCCTCGAGCTTGGCGTAGTCGAGGACGTCGGTGATGAGCGAGAGGAGGTGCTGCTGCGCCCGTCCGATGCGCGCGAGGGCGTCGCGCTGCGCCCCGCTGACCGGGCCGTGGATCCCGATGTCGATGAGCTGCGCGTGCCCGCCGATGGCGTTGAGCGGCGTGCGCAGCTCGTGGCTCATGTTCGCGAGGAAGTCGCTCTTCGCGCGGTTCGCCGCCTCCGCCTCGCGCCGGGCGCGCTGCGCGGCGTCGTAGGCGAGGGCTCGCTCAAGCGCCTGCGCCGCGACCCGCGCCAGCGCGAGGAGGAAATCGATCTCGTCATCGGCGATGGGGCGCGCGGCGACGAAATCGAGGGCGAGGAGCCCGAGCACGCCGCCCGGTGCCACGGCCCGCGCCCCGGCGCCCTCCGGGTCGGCGTCGCCGCCCGCGACCAGCAGGGGAAGGATCGCCGCCCCCTCGTACCCCGTGGCCTCGGCCCAATGGGCGATCGCGGGGTAGCGGGCCGCGACCTCGGCACGACCGCCGAGGATGACCGGCGCGCGCGTCCGCACGGCATCGCCCGCGGGGAGCCCCGGACGATCGCTGAAGCGGCGCCACGGCGCGATCTCGTCGTCACCGTATCCGACGTGCGCGAGGAGCTCGAACGCCCCGTCGTCCTCGTGGTAGCGCAGGATGGTGCCGCGGACGGTGCCGGCCGCGCGCACCCCCGCCTCGAGCGCGACGCGGGCGACGTCGGCCATGCTGCGCGCGCCCGAGAGGTCGGCCGTGAGCGCCTGCAGCCGCTCGACACGCTGCCGCAGCGCGCGCTCCGCCGCCAGGAGCCGTTCGCTCTCCTCACGGCCGGCGACGTGGCCGGTGACGTCGACGCCATGGGCGAGCACGCCGGTCACCGTGCCGTCGGCGTCGGCGAGGGGCTGGAAGACCATGTCCACGAAGCGCCGCTCACGCGGCGACCCGGGCGTGCGTTCGAGGTCGACCGGCGTCTCGCGGAACTCGATGGTGCGTCCCGTCGTGAGCACCTCGTCGAGCAGCGCCGTGAAGCCCTGCTCGCGCGCCTCGGGGATCGCCTCGTCGAGCGGGCGGTCGAGCACCGGCCGATGCCCCACGAGCTGGTAGTAGGCGGCGTTGACGTACTCGAAGCGGTGCTCGGGACCGCGATAGATCACCGCGAAGCTCGGCGCGCGGTCGAAGGCCTCGGCGAGCCGCGCCCGCTCGCGCTCGAGCGACGCCACGAGCCGTTCGCGCTCCGTCTCGGCGGCGATCTGCCGCGTCACGTCCTGCTCCGCCACCACCGCCCCGACGATCGCCCCCGTCTCGTCGCGCACGGGCGCCGCGTTGTTCAGGAAGTAGCGCCGCGCGCCGGCCTCGGCGAACGACGGCACCGGCGCGCCCGGTGGCTGCGTGCCGAAAGGGAGACAGGCGACGAGTTCGCCCCGCACCGTCTCGCCCGCGCGCAGCGCGCGCGCCATTCCCCACTCGTGCGCCGCGATGCGCGCGCCGGTCGCGGGCCACCACCCGACCCACTCGCCGTACTGCTCCCAGCTCGTCGTGTCGGGCGGCACCCCCCAGAGCGCACGGTTGGCCGCGTTGTCGCGCACGATCCGCCCCGACGCGTCGGCGATGATCACGCCGACCGGGAGCGCGTCGAGCACCGCCGAGAGGAGCGTCTCGCTCGCCCGCACGCGCGCCTCGGCCATGCGACGGTCGTGTACCTCGACCACCGAGCCGATGAAGCCGGCGAACCGACCGTCCACCACGCGCGGCGCGGCGGCGTCGATGCACCAGCGGTACGTGCCGTCGCGATGACGCAGGCGGTAATCGAGGCGGAACGACCGCTCGGCGACCGTGGCCTCGTGGAAGACGCGCGCCGACTCGGCACGATCGTCCGGGTGCACGGCATCGAGCCAGCCGAAGCCGTCGCCGAGCGCCTCGGCCTCCGTCTGTCCCGTGAAGTCGTACCACGGGCGGTTGAGGAAGGTGCAGCGTCCGTCGGCCCCGGTCACCCACAGCATCACCGGCGCATGGTCGGCCATCTCGCGGAAGCGACGCTCGCTCTCGCGCAGCGCGGCCTCGGCGCGGCGCCGCTCGGTGACGTCGCTGAAGAAGACGGCGAGCTGCCACGGCGCCGCGGGGCCGAGCGGGAGCGCGTCGACCTCGAAGGTGCGCCCCAGCGCGGCGGCCGACTCCTCGAAGCGGAGCGGCACGCCGCGCACCGCCACGTCGGCGTAGCGGTCGATCCAGTACTCCTCGATGCCGGGGACGAGCTCGCGGATCGTGCGCCCCACGACGTCCGACAGGCCGCTGTGCTCGGCGAAGCGCGCGTTCGCCTCGAGGAAGCGATAGTCGCTCGGCCGGCCGTCGTCGTCGTGCAGGATCTCGATCACGCAGAACGCCGGCGCCATCGCATCGAGCATCAGGCGATGACGCGTTTCGCTGTCGTGCGGGACGCCCGCATCGGCCGGCGAGTCTCGGGATTCGGAGTGCACGGACCGATGACGGCGGGCAGGAGCAGGATGCGGGGACGACGGCCCGGGCATGCGGCGCCCCGTGCACGGAGGACGACGGCGGAGGGTACTGCCCACCTCGCTGACGGGCAATCGTCCGCGACCCGAGGGTCACATCGTGCTCTTCACGTCGACGCCCGCGTGCACCGCACGACGCCATGCCGGGCGATGTCGCACGCCGGTCGCCACCGCGCCGTTCACGATCCTCGACGGGGACGGGGCTCACCGCCGGTGCGGCGCTCGTCGAGCGTGACGACCTGCGGAGCGCCGTGCGCCGGCCCAGGTCCCGGATACGGCACCACCGACACCGGCCATCCGTAGACGCGCGAGACGATGTCGGCGGTGAGCACCTCCGCCGGCGTTCCCGCCGCCGCCACCCGTCCGAGCGAGAGCAGCGCAAGGCGGTCGGCGTGCCGCGACGCGAGGTCGAGGTTGTGCGTGACCAGGAGCACCGTCGTCCCGGCGCGCGCGAGCTCGCGGACGAGCGCGAAGAAGGCCATCTCGTGCGCCAGGTCGAGCGCCGCCGTCGGCTCGTCGAGGACGAGGGCGGCCCCGGGCGCGGGGAGGCCGTCGCCATCGGCGGCGACCTGCGCGAGGGCGCGCGCGAGCCGGGCACGCTGCCGCTCGCCGCCGCTCAGCGTCGCCACGCCGCGGTCGGCGAGGGCGCCCATGTCGCACCGCACGAGCGCCGCCTCGACCGCCGCACGATCGACCGCGCGCGCCCGCTGCCACGGCCCGAGGTGCGGGTACCGTCCCATCTCCACGAGTGCGCGCACCGTGACGGGGAAGGCGAACGTCTCGCTCTGCGGCACGACGCCCACCGTGCGCGCGAGCGCGGCGCGCGGCCACTCGGCGAGGGGCCGCCCGCCGAACGTGACGGTGCCGCGCTGCGGGCGTGCGGTGCCGAGGAGGAGCGAGAGGAGCGTCGACTTGCCGGCACCGTTTGGACCGAGGAGCGCCGTGAGCTCCCCCGCGCGCGCCTCGAGCGAGACGCCGTCGAGCGCGGGGCGCGCGCTGCCGGGATACGCGTGGTGCACGTCGCGCGCGACCCACCCTGCCCCGCCCTCCGGCACGCGCCGCCCGAACGTGGCCGTCATGCCGTCCCCGGGCGGCGCAGCAGCCAGACGAAGATCGGGACGCCGACGAACGCCGTCACGACGCCGATCGGGAGCTCGGTGGCTCCCGCGAGCGTGCGCGCGAGGGTGTCGGCGCCGACGAGGAAGACGGCGCCGAGGAGCGCGGCGCTCGGCAGCAGCGCGCGCGTGTCGCTTCCCCAGAGGAGGCGCACGACGTGCGGCACGACGAGGCCCACGAAGCCGATCGTCCCGCTCACCGACACCGAGGCGGCGGTGAGGAGCGTCGCCGTCGCGTAGGCGAGCAGCTTGGTCCGCTCGACCGAGGTGCCGAGGTAGGCGGCCGTCGGCTCGCCGATCGCGAGCAGGTCGAGCGGGCGCGCGAGGGCGAGGAGCACCACCAGCGCCGGTCCGAGGCACGCGGCGAGGATCGCCACGCTCCCCCACGACGCACCGGCGTGGCTCCCCATCATCCAGAAGATCGCCGAGCGCGTCGCCTCCGCGTCGGCGAAGGTGAGGGCGAGCCAGATCGCGGCGACGAGGAAGCTGCTCACCACGACGCCGGCGAGCAGGAGGACGCGCGTGTCGAGCATGCGCCCGACGCCGAGCGCGATGCGGAGGACGAGGAGCATGGCGAGCACCGCGCCGGCGAAGGCCGCCACCGGGAGCGCCCAGACGACGCGCGCCGCCCACCCCGTCACCACCGTCGCCACCGCCCCCGCCGCCGCACCGCTCGAGACGCCGAGGATGTAGGGCTCCGCGAGCGGGTTGCGCAGGAGCGCCTGGAAGGTCGCGCCACTCGCCGCGAGCGCCGCACCGACGAGCGCGGCCTGCAGCGCGCGCGGCAGGCGCAACTCGCGCACGATCGTCACGATCGTCGCGTCACCGCGCCCGGCGAGCGCGTCGAGCAGCGTCGCCGTGTCGAGCGGCACCGCCCCGAGCCGCACCGCCGCGACGATCGCGACGGCGAGGAGGAGGGCGAGTATGGCGAGGCGGAGCGCCAGCGACCACGCGGGCGACGGGTGCGCGTCCGCGGCGGCGTCGCGCGCCACCCGAGCCGCGGCCACCGCACGCGCCGGCGCGCCCACGGCGCCCGTCTCCGCCTCGCCGGGCGGCATCAGCGGGTCGCCATCAGAACGTCGCCGAGATCCGCAGGCGCAGCGCGCGCCCGGGAAGGTTGAAGCCGCGCTTCTCGTAGAAGTTTTCGTCGGTGAGGTTGCTCACCTCGCCGTCGAGGCGGTAGCGCGCGGTGACCCGCACGCCGAGCGAGAGGTCGGTGACGAGGATCGGCGCGTAGAAGACGTCGGCCGGATCGGCGAAGTTCGAGAAGTCGCTGTCGAAGCGGCGGCCGAGGTAGCGGGCACCGAGCCGGCCGCGCAGGCGGCCGATGCCGTCGACCTCGAGGGCGCCGGTGACGGTCGTCGGCGCGACGTTGCGGATGCGGACCGGACGCGCCGCGCTCGCGTCGAGGCGGATGCGGTCGAAGATCAGCTCGGGCGTCGCGTTGGCGAGGCCACCGAGCCCCGCGGTGTCGACGCGCGCCGCCGGCATGAGCTCGTCGAACGCGAGGAGCCGCGTCACGTTGCCGACGAGCGCGAGCGACCATGACTTGCCGAGGGCGCGCGCGACGTCGTAGCGCCCCTCGACCTCGAGGCCGCGCACCGTCGCGCGCCCGGCGTTGGCGGCGGTGGTGATGGCGGCGATCTGCTGCCCCTGCGCGGTGACGGGACGCCCGCCGGGCGCGAACGAGCCGCGCACGGTGGTGAGGCGGTCGCGCACGTCGGTGTCGAAGTAGGTCACGCCGAGCGTGGCGCCGTGCTCCGGGCGCTCCCACGTGATCCCCGCGTCCCACGTGCGCGAGCGCTCGGGGTCGAGCGTCGGGTTGCCGATGGTGAAGCTCACCGCGGTCGCCGACGTGGCCGTGGAGAAGCCGGCGAGCTGGGTCGCCAGCGGAATGACGAACGCCTCGCCGTAGGTGCCGTGCGCGCGCAGGCCGCGACCGAGCTGCACCTGCACCCCCGCGCTCGGCGTGAAGGCGCCGAAGCGGTCGGTCCCCGCGGTGACGTCGGGGCGGAGCGCGGTCTGCCGGAGCGCCAGCTCGACGCGGTCGTAGCGGCCACCGACCGTCCCCGTCACGCGCCCGTCGAAGGCGCGGAGCTGGAGTTGCGCGAAGCCGGCGGTGGAGCGGTAACGGGAGTTCGGGCTGAAGGGGGCGATCGGCGAGACGACTCCCGCCGCCCGGGCGAAGCGGCGCGAGTCGTCGGTGACCTCGGTGCCGTCGATGCCGACGGTGAGCACCTGGCCGCCGAGACGGATCGCGTCCTGCACCTGGAAGCCCTGCGTCCGGTTGCTCCCGGTGAAGTTCACGAAGCCGGTGTCGGCGGGCGTGTTGTAGAACTCCGTTCCCTCGCGCGCGCGGAAGACGCGCAGCAGCGGGAGGTGCCGCGCGCCGGCGGCGCGGGCGGGGTCGCGGCGGAGGGCGATCTCCTCGCCGCGTCGGAACACGTTCGTGCGCCCGTTGCCGCCGCCGCCCACCTGCACGATGTCGCCGGGGCTGAGCACGTCGTTCGCGTCGAGGACGTCGGCGCGCACGTCGGCACGCCAGCCGGCACCGAACGAGGCGCCGAGGCGCAGGCCGCCGCTGTTGGTGCCGAAGGTGGTGAAGGGGCGCCGCTGGCCGTCGCCGATGGCGTCGTTCACGACCTGGTCGGGGCGTGTCGTGCCGGTGAAGACGCGCGTCACGCTGTCGCCGCCGAGCGCGTCGCGGAAGACGCCCCCGCGCCCGAGGCGGATGTCCTGCGCCTGGTCGAAGCGGCGGGCGTCCACGTCGGCGTCGATCGCGACGCCCCCGCGGCGGAACAGCTCGCCCCCGGCGCGGAGCGAGAGGTCGCTCGTCTGGAAGCTGCCGTAGAGCGCGCTCACGGTGCCGCCGACGCGCCCCGTGCTGCGGCGCGTGATGAAGTTCACCACGCCGCCGACCGCACCCGAGCCGTAGAGCGCCGACGCGGGCCCCTTGAGCACCTCGACGCGCTCGATCGCGTTGAGGTCGAGGAGCGCGAGGTTGAACGACCCCGCCGGCCGCCCGTCGACGAGGACGAGCGTCCGCGGCTGGATGCCCGTCGTGGGGCGGAAGCCGCGCACGCTCACCGACGCGAGCATCGTCGGATACTGCACGACGTCCACGCCCGCCTGGCGCTTGAGCACGTCGACGACGTCGTTGGCCGGGGTGCGCTCGATGTCCTCGCGCGTGACGACGATCGTCCGCTGCGCGAGCTCGTCGGCGCGGACGGGGGTGCGCGTGGCGGTGACGACCACCGGGCGCAGTCGCGCGGTGTCGCGCGCGGTGCGTACGCTGTCGCGGCGCGCGGGCTGCTGCGCGGCGAGTGCGGTCGGGGCGACGGCGACGCTCGCCGTCGCGGCGAGCGCGAGGACGGCGCGGCGGGCGTGCGCGAGGCCGGGCCGGGCGGACGTGGGCATGGTCAACGGATGGGGGGAGCGACGGTGTCGGCGGCCCGTGCCGCCGCGGGGTGGATGGCGTCGCGCAGCGCGCGCGCCGCCGCGCCGAGGTTGGCGCCGGGACGGTTGAGCAGGTCGGCGTCCACGGTCACGATGCGGCCGTCGCGCACCGCATCGACGTCGCGCCACGCGGCGCGCTGCCGCAGCGTCGCCACCGCGTTCTCGCGAAACTCGCCGACCGGGAGCACCACGACGTCGGGGCGACGCCGCACGACCTCCTCCATCGAGACGGTCGGCCAAGGCGCCGTCAGGTCGTCGAAGGCGGAGCGACCGCCGGCGACGCCGATGAGCTGTGCGATGAAGGTCGTGCGCCCGGGGACGAGCGGCGGGTCGGCCGAGACGACGTAGAGCACCGAGGGACGCGGGCGCCCGGCGACCGAGCGGCGCACCGCGTCGAAGTCGCGGCGCAGCGACGCGGCCACCGCGGCGGCGGCCGAGTCGCGCCCGGTGAGCCGGCCGAGCGCCGCGATGCCGCGGAAGACGTCGGTGGTGTCCTGCAGCCGCACGGTGAAGACGGGGATGCCGAGCCCCTCGAGACGGTGCGCGAGCTCGCTGCGCGTCTCGCCCTGCCAGGCCAGCACGAGGTCGGGGCGGAGCGCGACGATCGCCTCGACGCTCGGATCGAGGCCGCCGCCGACCGAGGGCACGCCGCGCACCGCCGGCGCGTCGTCGTAGCGCGTGCGTCCGACGAGCCGATCGCCCGCCCCGATGGCGAGGAGCGTCTCGGTGACGCTCGGCACGAGCGAGACGATGCGCCGCGCGGGGGCGGCGAGGCGCGTGGTGCGGCCGCCGGCATCGGCGATGGCGATGCCGGAGTCGACGGCCGCGCGTGTCGCGCCCGCGGCCACCTGTCCGCGCGCCGTCGCCTCGCCGCCGCACGCGACCAGCGAGACGCACGCCGCCACGAGCGCGGCACCGCGGCGGATCGCGCGGAGGCGTGCGGTCGGCGAGGAGGGCGAGGCGGGAAACACGAAACCCGTTCTCCGGGGCAGCCGAGGAACGGGTGGGGGCGAGGACGCGACGCGACGAACCGGTGCCGTGCGGCCGGGTGCACCGGAGCGCGCGCGAGCACGCCGCCGGACCGCCCCGGCGTGCGTCGTGCACCGCCGTTCGCGTCGAGCGCTGACCCCGCACCCCTCCCTCGAGGGGTCATCACGCGGGCGCGAACCGGGCCGGTCTCCTGACTCGAGGCGGTGCCGCTCGCCTTCCCGGTGTGCCTCGCGGGCACCCCAGTGGCCGATGAGCGGACCGGCTGCGCGACGCGACCCGAGGGCCGGCGTCGTGCGCCTCTCACAGTGGCGGGGCCGTGCCGGACTCTCACCGGCTTCCAACAGCGTGACCCCGTTCGCACGATCGATTGTCTGCGGGCAACCGTACCGCCGGCCCGGAGGGGGCGCAAGGGTGCGCACCACGGGACGACCGGACGCATAGCTTCCCGCCGTGCCCACCGCGTCCGCCGTGCTCGCCCGAACGGGGCGCGTCGCCCGTCACCCCGCCGCGCTCGCGATCGGGCTCCTCGCGGGGCTCGCGATCGGCCTCGCGGCGCCGTCGACGGCGCGTGCGCTCGCCCCCCTCGGGCGCGCCTTCGCCGACCTGCTGCGCCTCGTCGCCCCGGTCACGCTGGTGACGATCGTGCCGGTGGCGCTCGCCGCGCTGCCGTGGACGCGGCTGCGCGGGCCGGTCGTCGTCGCGGCACGGCGCGCACTGGCGCTCGCGGCGCTCGGCGCGACGACGGGTGGCGCCGTCGCGCTGCTCGCCCGGCTCCCTGCGCCCCCGGCGGCCGTCGCCGTCCCCGCGAGCCCATGGCGCGCCGTCACGCGCTCGCTCGACGACCTCACGCTCGTCGCGCTCGCGCTCGTCGCGCCGCTCGCGTGGTCGCTGGCACGCGCGCACGACGGCACGTGGCGTCGCACCATGCAGGGCGCCGAGCGTGCGGCACGACGACTGGTGGACGCGATGCTCGTCGTCGCGCCCGTGGGGGTCGCGGCGCTCATGGCGGGCTTCGCCGCCAGCGCCGCGGGTGCCGCGGTGCGCACGGTCGTCGCGCTCGGCGCCGTCGTCTGGGGGGCGCAGCTGGCGGCGAGCGCGATGGCCGCCGGCGCGGCCGTGGCGGCGGGCGTCTCGCCCCTCGAGGTGCTCCGCGGCGGACGCGACGCGCTCATCACCGCCTTCACCACCGGGAGCAGCGCCGCGACGCTGCCAATCGAGTGGCGGTGTGCCGAGCGCCGCCTCGCGGTGCCGCCGCCGATCGCCGCGCTCCTCCTTCCCGCAGGGAGCCTCGTCTCCAAGTTCGGCACCACCACGTTCCTCGCCGCGCTCGCCGTCGCGGCGCTGCGCTGGTCGGCCACGTCGCTGACGCCCGCGACGTGGCTCGCCGCGGTCGCCGGCGCACTCCTCCTCGGTGCGGTCACGCCGCCGGTGAGCGGCGGCGGCCTCGTGATGCTCGGCGTCCTCGCCGCATGGACCGGCGCCGACCCCGGCCTCGCGCCCGTGCTCGTCGCCATCCCGTTCGTGGGCAAGCTCAACACGCCGCTCAACGTCCTCGGGCGGCTGCTCGTCGCCACGAGTGCCCGCGGGCCGCTCAGCCCCCTGCCGGCGCCCGGGGCTCGTCCGACGCCGGCAGCACCACGCTGAACGTCGACCCGACACCGGGTTCGCTCGCGGCCCACGCCCGTTCTCACACTCCTGCACCGCTCGTCACTCGAGGGTGAGTCGGCGCACGGCGATCTTGCCGGCCCCGGATCCGGCACCTCGCCCTCCGTCGTTCGCGCACGTCCGGGCGCGACGGTAGCTTGGCCTCGTGCGACGCAGCCCCCTCGGCCTCCTCGCCTGGTTCGGCGTGACCTTCCTCGCAGCCAGCACCGGCGCGATGGCCGCGCGGACCTCGCGCGTCTTCTACGAGCAGCTCGATCGCCCCCCGTGGGCCCCGCCGGGGTGGCTCTTCGGGCCCGTCTGGACGGTGCTGTACGTACTGATGGCGATCGCCGCGTGGCGCGTCTGGCGCGCCCGCGGCTGGACGGGGGCCCGCACCGCGCTCCTGCTCAACCTGGCCCAGCTCGTCGCCAACGCCTGCTGGAGCGTCTTCTTCTTCATGTGGCGCGACGGCGCGCTCGCGACGCTCGACGTCGTCGTGCTGCTCGCGCTCGTGGGGGCGACCGCGGCCGCTTACGCACGTCACGACCGCGCGGCGGCGGCGATGCTCGCGCCGTACGCGGCATGGGTGGCCTTCGCGACCGTTCTCACCATCACCGTCTGGCGGCGGAACCCGACGCTGCTCTGAGCGACGCGGCGCGGGAGCGGTCGCGTCAGTCGAACAGCGTGCGCAGCGGGAGCACGAAGCCGGGCAGCACGCCCTCCCCGTCGAGCGTGCCATCCTCACCGACGTGCGTGACGGTGCCGTCGCCGCGGTGGACGCGCGCCTCGCGGCGCTCCGGGTCGATCGTCCAGACGAGTGCGGTGCCGGCGGCGAGCCACTGGTCGATCTTCTCGCGCACGGCGGTGCGGCGGTCGCGCGGCGAGAGCACCTCGATCGCGAGCGAGGGGGCGCCGTCGAGAAAGCCATTTTCCGGTGCGAGGGGGACGCGATCGCAGGCGACGTAGGCGACGTCCGGGGCACGCACCGTGTCCGGGGCGCGCTCGATCCAGCACCCCGGATCGTTGCCCGCCGCATGGCCGGGGCGACGGCCCTCGCGCGCGGTCACCTCGTCGATCCACCGGACGATCGCCGCGCCCGCCCGCAGCGCGACGCTCCCGTGCGGCCACCCCGGCGGCTCCGACACCACGAGGCGCCCGCACACCAGCTCGACGCGGCGGTCCAGCGGATCGTGATGGCGCAGGAGCTGGGCGGCGGTCATCGCCGCACTCGGCGGGCCGGCCGCGTCATCGGTGAGCGTGTCGGTCGCGCGTGTCATGCCGCCACGATACGTGCACGACGATCTCCGTGCGTCACCATTTCGCTGCACACCGGAGCATTCGCGCGCCACGTCGCGACGGCGACCGCTCACGCCGCGCGTCAGGGGCGCGCGACGCCCCCGTCGGCGCGCTCGCGCGCCTCCATCCGCGCCCGCCACCCCGTCGGCGGGCGCGTCGGCGCGAGCGGGTCGAGCCGTGCCGGCTCGCGATCGGTCGCGTCGGGGGCGAGCGTCAGGCGCCACCGCTGCGCCACCGTGGCGAGGATCAGCACCGCCTCCGCCGTCGCGAAGTGCTCGCCGATGCAGACGCGTGCCCCGCCGCCGAAGGGGAACCAGGCGAAGCGCGGTCGCGACGCGCGCGCCGGGTCGTCGAGCCACCGCTCGGGGCGGAAGGCGGCGGGATCGTCCCACCACCGCGCGTCGCGTTGCGTGACCCAGGGACTCAGCACCACCACCTCGCCGCGGCGGAGCACCACCCCCGCCCCCGCCTCGCCGAAGGAAACGTCGGCGATCGCGCGCCGGAAGAGGAAGGGGACGGTGGGCCAGAGCCGGAGCGTCTCGTCGAAGACGGCGCGCGTCCACGGGAGGCGCGGCAGGTCGTCCATCGTCGGCGCGCGCGAGCCCAGCGCGTCCACCTCGGCGTGCAGCCGCGCCTCGGCCGCGGGGTGCTCCGCGAGGAGGCGCCACGCCCACGCCAACGCGCTCGCCGTCGTCTCGTGCCCCGCGAGCACGAGCGTCATGATCTCGTCGCGCACCCAGCGGTCGTCGAGCGGGCGCGGCGCCGCCGCGTCGCGCGCGGCGGCGTCCGTGCGGGGCTCCGGGGCCGCAGCGCGCTCGGAGTCGCGCGCCTCGAGCATCATCGCGAGCAGGTCGTCCGGGCGTGGCGCGCCCGCGCGCGTCGCTGCACCGCGCGCCGCGACCATCGCGGCGATGCGCGCGTCGAGCCGGTCGCGCCGCGCCACGAAGCGACGCGACGCGGGGAGCGGGAGGTGCTCGAGCCAGCGGGCGATCGGCAGCGTGAGCGGGCCGTAGAGCGCGAGCCCCGCGTCGAGATAGGCGCGCACGTCGTCGACCGCCGCCGCATCGGCGTCGCCGAAGAGCGACTCGCCGACGATGGCGAGCGTGAGCGCGACCATCGTCTCGCGCAGCGCGAGCGTCTCGCCGTCGCGCCGCGCGTCGGCCCAGCGCACGGCGTGCGCCGTCATCACGTCGCCGTAGCGCGCGAGCCGCTCGCGGTGGAAGGCGGGCTGCAGCACGCGCCGCTGCCGCCGGTGCTGGTCGCCCTGCACCTGGATCACGCCGTCGCCCGCGATGCGGCGCGTCGCCTCGAAGGCGAGGCCGCGGAAGTCGCGCTGCCGCGTGACGAGCACCTCGCGCACCGCCTCGGGATGCGCGAGCAGCCGCACGCGCGCGGGGCCGAGGAGGAGGCGCGTGGCGTCGCCGGCGGCGGCCGCCGCCTCGAGCGCGGCGATCGGGTCGCGGAGGAAGGCGAGCGGGGCGCGGGTCGACGCGCGCGAACCGGAGGCGGTCGTCGGGGGCACGCCGCAAGCTACCGTGCGCACCGCGCCGCACCGCCGCACCGCCGCACGGCCGAGGCCGCAGCCGTCGGGGTGCCGCCGACTTGCCGGGTGCACCGGAACGCCGCACCTTGGCCCACCCGTACAAACCCCGAAGACTCAAAAACGAAGGAGCCGTCATGCAGGCCGCGAACAACACCGCCGTGCTCACCCCCGCCGACCTGCTCGCGCACTGGCAGGGGCTCCGTCGCCTGACGCGTCGCGTCATCGAGGCCTTTCCCGACGACCGCCTCTTCACCTTCTCCGTCGGCGGCATGCGTCCGTTCGGGGTGCTCGCCGCCGAGATGCTCGGCATCGCCGTGCCCATGGTGCGGGAGATCGTCGGTGAGGGGACCGCCGCCTACGTCGAGTCGGCGGCGACCGACAAGGCATCGCTGCTGGCCGAGTGGGATGCGGCCACCGACGCCCTCGCGCACTGGGTTCCGCGCATCCCGGCCGAGCGCTACGGCGAGACGGTGACCGTCTTCGGCCAGTTCACGGCCCCCGTCTGGAACCAGCTGTTCTATGCGATCGACAACGAGAACCACCATCGCGGGCAGGGCTACGTCTACCTGCGTGCGCTCGGCATCGAGCCGCCGCCGTTCTACGAGCGCGCGTGAGTCCGCCCTGGCCGCGTCCGTGCCGACGCGGGGCGCGGTCCCCGGGGCTCGCGCGTCGCGCCGTCCCCGGCGCATCTTGGCGCTGGGACGGCCGCTCTCGCCTCGACGAGGGCGGCGATGCACGCGCACGTACGGGAGCACGACCATGCACACGGACCACGGATCGGCCGGCACCGCGCCACGCCGTCGGCCGCACCGCCGCGAGCCACGATCGGCGCGGCGCCTGCCAATCTCCATCGCACTGCTCGCATGCACGCACGGCGCGCTCCCGGCGCAGCGGTCGGTGACCGTCGCGCCGGCCAGCACGTTCGAGGCCACGCCGTGCCCGTTCCCCGTCCTGGGCACCGACTCGACGGCGATCGCCTGCGGCATCGTGCGCGTCCCCGAGCGTTGGGACGTGCCCGGTGGGCGCCGCATCCGCATCCCGGTCGCGGTCGTCCGCGCCGTCTCGCCGCTCCCCGCGCCCGAGGCGCTGGTGCTCCTGGGCGGCGGCCCGCTGCCGACGCTGCGCATGGCGCCGCGCCTCCTCGCGAGCCCGATGCGCGCGACGCGCGACCTCGTGCTCTTCGACTACCGCGGGATGGGCGCCGGCGACGTCGTCTGCCCCGACGTCGGCGCCCCGTACGTGCGCGCGATGCTCGCCGACGCCCCGCTCGCCGCGACGCTCGAGGCCCGCGCGCGCCTCGCCGCGGGGTGTCGTGCGTGGGCCGACTCCGCGCGCGTCGACCTCGGCGCGTACCATGCGCGCCACATGGCGCGCGACGTCCTCGCGATCGTCGCGGCGCTGCGCCTCGGGCGATGGCACGTCGATGCGCTGTCGTTCGGCACGCTCGTGGCGCAACACGTGCTTCGCCTCGCACCGCCGGGGCTGGCCTCCGTCGTCCTGCGCGGCACCGTCGCACTGGACGCGGAGCGGGTGCCGGGGAACGCGGTCGCCGAATCGCTCGAGTGGATGCGCCGCGCCTGCGGTGCCGACCCGGCGTGCGCGACCACGTACCCCGCCCCGCTCGACGACTACCGCGCCCTGTACGCGCGGCTCGAACGGTCGCCGCTCCCCGTCACCCTGACGCCCGACCCGCGCGTGGCGCCCGACGGCCGGGCCCACGTGGGCGGGGCGGCGCTCCAGTTCTCGGTGACGTTCGCGCTCTACTCGCGTGCGACGCTGGCGCTGGTCCCGTACCTGCTGCGCGAGACGCTGGCGGGAAACGCGGCGCCGATCACGACGCTCGTCACGCGCACGATCGGGCTCGGGCAGGAGCTGTCGGGGACGAACTGGGCGGCGCAGTGCGACGCGATGGGCGCGTGGGCCGCGCGCGGCGACGCGACCGCGCTCGCCGACCCGACGGCCGACTACTGGCGCATCGAGCTGGCGCACCGGTGCCCCGCGCTCGGCGTGCCCCCGGCACCGGCGCCCGCGAGGCGCCCCATCGCGTCGGACGTACCCACGCTGCTGCTCGTGGGTGACCACGACCCGGTGACGCCGCCGGCGTACGCACGGGCGGCCGCCGCGGCGCTGACCCGTGCGACGATCGTCACCGTCCCCGGACGCGGCCACGAGTACGGCGGCGCGTGCCTCGACGGCATCGTGTCGCGCTTCCGCGACGCCCCGGGGCGCGGCGTCGACGCGGGGTGCGTGGCGTCGATGCCGGCGGTGCCGTTCGCGAAGTAGTCGCCGCGCGCCGGCCCGGCCGCGTCAGCGTCCCACCACGAGCGGCGCGGACGCCGTCGCCTCCACCGCGTTGAAGCGCCCGCCGACGCGGTAGGTGTCGGGCGGCAGCGCGCGCCTGCCGTCTTCGGGTCCGACGCGGAAGTCGAAGATCCGGGTCTTCACTTCACCGGGCGCGAACTGCGCCTCGGACGGGTCCCGCACGCGCTCGTCGAACCAGAGGAAGCGCTCGCTCCCCTCGAAGATGAAGCCGAAGCTCCCCGGCGGCCCCGCGTCACCCGAGGGGGCGAGGTCCACGATGACCGGCGTGGTCGCGGGGTTGCGCGCGGTCACGATCACCTCGAGGAAGTCGCCCGTGTCGAGCGCGCCGGTATCGGTCGCCTCGGCCCGCACGGCCACCTCGAGCGCGCGCGGCGCGACGCGCACCGCTCCCGGCGGCGGTGCCGGCGCGGGTCCCGCTTCGCGCACGCACCGCTCATCGCAGAGGACGACGCCGGCGCAGCGACCGAGGAAGAGCGCACGCGGCCTGTCCACGGCGCGACGGAGCGCATGGAGCATCACCGTGCGGACCATGTCGCCGCTGAGGTGGAAGCTGTCGGCAACGAGGACGCGATGCCCGCGCGGCTGGTACGTCGCGGTGAAGACACCGCCCCGCTCGCGGTCTGCGGCGCCGGGGACCATGTACCACTGCACCGCCGCGAGGTCGCCGGTGAGCCCCGAGCATCGCTCGACCGTGCGCCACCAGCGCGCGTAGACCGCGGGCGGCTCGAAGCGTCGTGCGGAGGACGGCAGCGGCGCGGTGGCCTCCCCACAGGCGAGGAGCGCCGGGACGGCGGCGATCGCGAGGAGCGTGGCGCGGGTCGACATGAGCGGTCTGGGGGAAGCGCCGCGCGATGCGGCGGGCCTGGCGAGAACGACGAAAGGTACCGTCGGGGTGACATGCCGGTTCGAATCGCGGTCGTCACGGGGCGTCGACCCGCGACACTCATGCACGTCGAGCGACGTGGACGCCCGTCGCACGCAATCGTTCAGCAGTCGACACGATTGCGATGGTTGCTGGGCGCTCACGTCGCATCACCGCCGCCGGCACGCGCGCGTGGAGCGGGCATCGGCGGCGCTCCGCACCTGGTGTGGCGAGCCCGGGCGTGCCTGCGCGCCGCGCCGTCGATCGCGCGGGAACGCACTCCTCGGCGCACGGAATCGCACCGGCGTGTCTCGATCGCGCACCGTGTCGCAGCGGTGACGTGGGCGGTGGCACCATCGGCACGCACGCCGGGTATCCGGCTCGCCCGCCGCGTTGTCACCGGCGACGACGACGGCGGCCGCGGCGGCGTCGCGTCACGCCGACCGCGATCGACCACTCCCGGACACGAGGATGCCATGTCCACGCTCGTCGCGATCGTCTACCCGTCGGAGCAGAAGGCCGAGGAAGTGCGCACCCTGCTCTTCGACCTCTCGAAGCGCTACCTCATGAAGCTCGGAGACGTCGTCATCGTCACGAAGGACGAGGGCGGGCGGGTCAAGCTCAACCAGCTCGTCAACACGACGCTCTCCGGTGCGGCCGGCGGGAGCTTCTGGGGGCTGCTCATCGGGCTGCTGTTCCTCAACCCGCTGCTCGGTGTCGTCTCCGGCGCCGCGGCGGGGGCGGTCGGCGGCGCCCTCTCGGACGTGGGGATCAACGACAAGTTCATGAAGGAGCTCGGTCAGGCGCTCGAGCCCGGCTCGGCCGCCGTGTTCGCGCTCGTGCAGGACATGACCGCCGACAAGGTGCTGGCCGAGATCCAGCCGCACGGCGGCACGGTGCTCCACACCTCCCTCGACGAGACCCGGGAGCAGGCGCTCCGCGATGCGCTCGCCGCGGCGCAGGAGACGGCGGCGACGCCGGCGCAGTGATCGGGTGGGTAGGCGCGGGGGGTCGCGCGCGGCGTGGCCCCTCTCGCCGTTCCCACGCGGCGCGAGGGTGCGCGCTCCGGCGTCGCGACGCGGGACGATCGCGCGGGTGGCACGAGGGACCGTGGGTGGTGCTGCATTCATGGAGGCGCGGGTAGCTTCCGCGGGATCCCGCGCACGCGTGCGGCACGCGCCTCCTGCGGCTGATCGCGGCGCCGCTCCCCTCCCCGTCCCTCCATGCCCGTCCCGATCGCGACGCGTCGCACGGCGACCGCCCTCGCGCTGCTTGTCCCCCTCACGCTGCCGGCGCAGCGCCCCGCCGCACCGTCGGCGCCGGCCGACGCGCGCGCGATCGTCCGGAACATCCCGATCTCGAACTCGATCCGTCGCGCCCTCGCCGCCGGGACGCGCGACTCGAGCGGGCGCCCCGCCGCCCGCGCCTGGCAGCTGCGCGTCGACTACGCCATCGAGGCGCGCCTCGACACGGCGACGTCGTCGCTCACGGGGCGCGAGCGCGTCACGATCCACAACACGAGCCCCGACACGCTGCGGCAGGTCGTGCTCCGGCTCGACCCGAACGTCTTCCGCCCCGAGACACCCAAGGCGGCGCCGTGGGTGCCCGCCGAGGCGACCGAGGGGATGGTGCTCACGCGCGTCGCGGTCGACGGGCGCGTCGCGCGCCTCGCCGGCGCCCCCGCCGCCGCGGGGGGACAGGGCGCCAACTCGCTCGCCGCGGCGGCCGCGGCGCCGTCGGCCGACACCGCCCTCGCCGTCACCGGCCTCACGTCGACCGTCGCGCGGGTGCGGCTCGCCGCGCCCGCGCTCCCCGGCTCGCGCATCGTCCTCGAGATCGACTGGCGTCACAAGCTCCCCGGCGGCGAGATCGGGCGCGGGCACCGCATGACGCAGCGCTGGGGCGACACGCTCTACCAGCCGACGCAGTGGTACCCTCGCGTCGCGACCTACGACGACCTGCGCGGCTGGGACACGGAGCTATACCTCGGCCCGTCCGAGTTCAACAACCGCTTCGGGCGGTGGGACGTGCGGCTCGACGTCCCCGCCGGCTGGCTCGTGAGCGGCACGGGGACGCTGCGGAACGCCGCCGACGTGCTCACCCAGGCGGCGCGTGCGCGCCTCGCGCGCGTGCTCGAGTCGGACTCGCTGGTGACGATCGTCGGCGCCGACGAGCGCGGCCCCGGGCGCGCGACCGCCGCGTCGGCCGACGGGCGCCTCGTCTGGCACTTCGTCGCCGACTCGGTGAACGACTTCGCGTGGGCGACGTCGCGCGCCTTCGTCTGGCGCGCGACGCGCGCGACGATCCCCGCCGACACCGCCGCCGACGGGCGTGTCGTCCCCGCGCACACGGTGCCGGTCCACATGCTCCACCTCCCGGGGCGTGCGCGGCTCTTCGACGACGCGGGGGCGATCACGCGGCACGCGCTCGAGTTCTACTCTCGGCTCTGGTTCGCCTACCCCTTCCCGCAGCTCACCCTGCAGGACGGGCCGAGCGCGGGAATGGAGTACCCGATGGTCATCAACAGCAACCGCGGCGCGGCCGACCACGAGACGGGGCACCAGTGGTGGCCGATGGTCGTCGGCACCAACGAGACGCGTTACGGCTGGATGGACGAGGGATTCAACCAGTACATGAACATCCTCTCCGCCGCCGACGCCGCGCGCACCGCGGCGCGCCTCGATGGGCTCGGGCAGTCGTACGGGCGCATCGCCGGCGACGAGGACGAGCCGGCGATGATGTGGAACGCCAACTACGCGGGCCCGCAGTTCTACGGCTTCACGACCTACTCCAAGGT
>ERZ1066121.300-NODE-300-length-46213-cov-13.453356_pt1 | contig 46213 bp, 47 predicted proteins | sample MGYA00382768_ERZ1066121 | MGnify/ENA primary metagenome ERZ1066121 (study PRJEB33369, sample SAMEA5778351) | biofilm metagenome | biome: Industrial cooling water; feature: Water cooling tower basin; material: Biofilm | place: United Arab Emirates | collected...
CGGTCGGGGGCGGTCTGGGCCGCGCCCCAGCCCGTCAGCGCGAGGCCCAGCGCCGCAGCCCCGGCCAGACGCCGCAGCGCCGCCGCCAGGGACCGCCGCCCGGTCATGCGTCGAGATACACTTCCGGCAGCCCGCGCGCGCCCCGGTCCAGCCATCCGGGCACCGGCAGCCCCTTCGAGCGCAGGAACGCCGGGTTGAACAGCTTCGACTGGTAGCGCGTCCCGTAGTCGCACAGGATCGTCACGATCCGGTGCCCCGGCCCCATCTCGCGCGCCATCCGCATCGCCCCCGCGACGTTGACCCCCGACGACCCGCCGAGGCACAGCCCTTCCTCCGCCAGGAGGTCGAAGACGATGGGCAGCGCCTCGGCGTCCGGGATGCGGTAGCTGAAGTCGGGCCTGAACCCTTCGAGGTTCCTCGTGATCCGGCCCTGCCCGATGCCCTCGGTGATCGAGGATCCGGGGCTTTCGAGCCGCCCCTCGGTGTAGAACGAATGCAGCGCGGCGCCCTCGGGATCGGCGAGACCGATCTTGACACCCCTGGGCTGCAGCGCGTCGGCCACCCCCGCCAGCGTGCCGCCCGTGCCCACCGCGCAGATGAAGCCGTCGATCCGGCCGCCGGTCTGCTCCCAGATCTCGGGCGCGGTCGTCTCGATGTGACCGCGGCGGTTGGCGGTGTTGTCGAACTGGTTGGCCCAGATCGCGCCGTTCGGCGACGTCTTCGCCAGCGCCGCGGCGAGGCGGCCCGAATAGCGGACGTAGTTGTTGGGATTGGCGTAGGGCACCGCCGGCACCTGCACGAGGTCGGCCCCGGCAAGGCGCAGCATGTCCTTCTTTTCCTGGCTCTGCGTCTCGGGGATGACGATCACCGTCCTGAACCCCATGGAGGCCCCCACCAGCGCGAGGCCGATCCCGGTGTTGCCGGCCGTGCCCTCGACGATCGTGCCGCCGGGTTGCAGCAGGCCCTGCGCGACCGCGTCCCTGATGATGAAGAGAGCGGCGCGGTCCTTGACCGACTGGCCGGGGTTCAGGAACTCCGCCTTGCCGAGGATCTCGCATCCCGTCGCCTCGCTGGCGCGGCGCAGGCGGATGAGGGGGGTCCCGCCGATGCTGTCGGCAAGATCGCTGTGAAGGCGCATCGGGATGATCCTTGTCGTTTGCCAAGGTCTAGGCGGCGCGGGGCGGAAACTCAAGGCAGGGGGCCGGCCCTCAGCCGCCGCGCAGGCGGCTCCGCTCGCGCTGGAGCCACAGGGCGCTGACGAGGAGGGGGCCGTTCTGCACCTCGCCCGAGGCGACGAGCGCCACGAGCGCGTCGAAGGCGACGAGGTGCCCGCGGATGTCCTCGGCCTCGGCCTCGAGCCCGAAGACGCCGGCGCGGCCATCGGGAAGTTCGGCGAGGCCCACGAAACTGTCGAGGTATTCGGTCTTCGCCCCGGGCGAGGGGTAGTAGCCCGCGACGTGATGCAGCGCGCCGAGGCTCAGCCCCGCCTCTTCCAGCGCCTCGCGACGCGCCGCGGCCTCCGGCGTCTCGCCGGGATCGACGCGCCCCGCGATCGGCTCCAGCTGCCAGGGCTGCGGGTCGCCGCGGCCGAAGGGGCCGGCGCGGAACTGCTCCACCAGCAGGACGCGGTCGCGGAGGGGGTCGTAGGGCAGCACCGTCACCGCGTCGCCCGACACGAAGACCGCGCGGGTGTGGGTGTCGGACAGGGCGCCGTCGAACCGCCGCCAGGCAAGGTCGTATTCCTCGATCGCGAAGAACCGCGCGTAGGGCTGGCGGAAGGCCCGGACGGCCACGTCGCCGGGCGCCGCCGCGCGCCGCAGGACGGGGGCCCGGTCGCGCGCCGCGACCCGGCTCGCCGCGCGCACGCGCATCGGGTGGAGGCGCGCGGCGACGGCGGCGGGGTCGGCCTGCCCGCACAGCGCCATGATGTCCCGCGCGAGGCTCGCGTCGAGCGCCTCCCCGTCCGGGGCCGCGCCCGCGCCGTAGGGCTCCGTCCCCGGCGCCCCCAGGGCCGCCGCGTAGAACGACAGGCGCGCGACCTCTGCCGCGGTCGCCTCGGGGGTCAGGGGGTCCTCGCCCGGCCGGTCGGGCCGTCCCAGCACGATCCCGCGCACCGCCGCCTGCCGCAGCGGGCCATCGAGCCGGACGCGTACCATCGCGTCAGGTCCAGCGGCGGCTGGACAGCTCGACGGCGATCCCCGCGACCGCGCCCCCGAGGATGACGGTGCCGATGAACTCGGGCGTCAGCATCTTCGCGCCGTTCTCGAGCATCAGGCTGACCGCGCCCATCAGCGCCTCCATCGGGCTGCCGCCGTACCGCCCCTTGGTCGACCGCACGATCATCTCGTAGAGCGACCAGCCCAGCAGCGCGAAGCCCACCGCCGTGACGGCCGTGCGCACGCCGTAGCCCCAGGCCGCCGACAGGCCCCGCCCGGCCAGCGATCCCATCACGATCCATCCGCAGAGGCCCCCGATCAGCGCGCTGACCGGGCTCAGGATCCCGAACTCCGTCCGTTCGGGGACCGCGGTCTTGAAGATCTCGGCCAGCGCGAAGCCCAGCACGGCGAACAGGACGAGTGCGGTCAGCTTCGCGGCGGTGGGCATCGCGATCCTCTCAGGCGGGCCGGGTCACGGTGATCTGCGTCACGTCGCAATTTCCACCGCCGAAGGCCCCCGCGCAAGAGGCGAGATAGAGCGTCCACATCCGCCGGAACCGCTCGTCGAAGCCGAGCCGCGCCACCTCGTCCCAGCGCGCCTCGAAGGTCTCGCGCCAGCGCCGCAGGGTCTGCGAGTAGCTGTCGCCGAACTCGGCGGAGCCCTTCAGCGTCAGGCCCGCGCGCGCGATCTCGGCCCGCAGCGCGCCGGGGCTGGGCAGCATCCCCCCCGGGAAGATGTACTTCTGGATGAAGTCGACCCCGCGCCGGTAGACCTCCCAGCGCCGGTCGGGCACGGTGATGATCTGCAGCGTCGCGTTCGCGCCGGGCTTCAGGCGGTCGCGCAGCGCGCCGAAGTAGACGGGCCAGTAGGCCTCGCCGACCGCCTCGAACATCTCGATCGAGGCCACGCCGTCGTAGACGCCGGTCTCGTCGCGGTAGTCGCGAAGCTTGATCTCCACCCGGTCGGAGAGCCCGGCGCGGGCGATCCGGTCGACCGCGAAGGCGTGCTGGGCGGGACTGATCGTGAGGCCCGTCACGCGAAGGCCCCGCTCGCGCGCGGCGTATTCCGCGAAGCCCCCCCAGCCGCAGCCGATCTCGAGCACGTGGTCCCCCGGCCGCGCCCCCATCCGGTCGACCAGCAGCGCGTACTTCCGCTCCTGCGCGCGCTCGAGGCTCTCCTGCCCGGTCTCGAACACCGCCGAGGAATAGGTCATCGTCTCGTCGAGCCAGAGGCGGTAGAAGTCGTTGCCCAGGTCGTAGTGCGCGGCGATGTTGCGGCGCGCCTGCCGCCGCGTGTTCGCCTGCAGCCAGAAGCGCAGCTTCTCGTAGGCGCGCACCAGCCCGAGCCCGGGATAGCCGTCGTAGACGCCCTCGTTGCCGTCCTGGATCAGGTCCATGAAGCCCTGCAGGTCCGGCGTCGACCAGCCGCCGTCGAGGTAGGCCTCGGCGAAGCCGAGGTCGCCCTCGCGGATCAGGCGGGCGAAGGTGTCGTCGTCGTGGATCGACAGCTCCGCGACCGGGCCGGGCTCCGGCCCCTCGACGCGGAAGCGGCGGCCGTCACGCAGGACGAAGTCCAGTCGCCCTTTCCGCAGGGTGCGCGCCACGTCGAAGGCCGTGTGGAAGTAGCGCGGAAGGCCGCTCTGGCCCTTCGTCGTGGTCAGCACGTTCATGTCCGAAACCCCATCCGGCCGCCCTTTTCCCGGACTGTTCCGGCCCCGTCCCCCTCCGGCCCGCCCGACGGGGCGGCCCGCTTCGGCCCTGTCTAGAGCAAAGCCGCCAAACCTCAAGCGTTTCGGGCGCCGAAGGCGCGCAGGGCACGGTCGCGCCCCTCGGCGAGGCCCACGACCGGCGCGGGATAGGGCTGGTCGGCCCGCAGTCCCCAGGATCGCGGCACGGCCGCGAAGAAGTCGAGCGCGTCGCGCCCGGGCGTGCCGGCCAACTCGGCCACGAAGCGGCGGCGGTAGCGGCCGTCCGCGTCGAACCGCTCCGCCTGCGTCTCCGGGTTGAAGACCCGAAAGAAGGGCGAGGCGTCCGGCCCCGACCCCGCCGCCCACTGCCAGCCCATCGCGTTCGAGGCGGGGTCCCAGTCGGTCAGGCAGTCCGCGAAATGGCGCTGCCCCACGCGCCAGTCGGTCAGCAGGTGCTTCGTGAGATAGCTCGCCGCGATCATGCGGGCGCGGTTGTGCATCGTGCCGGTCACGTACATCTCGCGGATCGCGGCGTCGACGAAGGGCTCGCCCGTCATCCCGCGCCGCCAGCGCTCGGCATCCTCGTTGTCGCCGCGCCAGGGGAAGCGGTCGAACTCGCGCCGCCAGTGGTCGGTGACGATGTGGGGCGTGTGGTGCATCAGGTGGTAGGCGAACTCCCTCCACCCCAGCTCCTTCAGGAAGGTCTCGGCCCCCGCCGCCCCGCGGTCCATCGCCTGCGCCGCCGCATGCCAGACCTCGCGCACGCCGATCTCGCCCAGCGCCAGGTTCTGCGACAGGCGCGAGGTGCCGTCCTCGGCGGGCCGGTCGCGCCCGCGGACATAGGCCTCCACCGCGGCATCGAGGAAGCCGCGCACCCGCGCCCGCGCCTCGGCCTCGCCCACGCGCTGGCGGGGGGCCACGATCCCGGCCCCCCGGTTCATCGCCGCGTCGAGCCGCCAGTCCTCCAGCCGGTCGGAGGCGGGCCAGGCGGCGGGCGGGCGCAGCGCGCCGGGCGCGGGCGCGGGGTCGGGCACCCCGAGCCCGCGGATCGCGCGCCAGTAGGGCGTGAAGACGCGGTAGAACCCGCCCTGCCCCGTCGCCACCGACCACGGCTCGCGCAGCAGGTGGCCCGGATGGCTTTCCGCCTCCAGCCCGCCCTCGTGCAGCGCGGCCTTCACCGCCGTGTCGCGCGCGACGGTCGCGGGGTCGTAGAGCCGCCCCCAGTGGACCGCGCCCGCGCCCGTCTCCGCCGCGAGGACGCGCAGGCTCTCCAGCGCCGGGCCGCGGCGGAAGGTCAGGCGGCTGCCGATCGCCGCCAGCGCGCGCGCCAGGACGGCGAGGCCCTGCCCCAGCCGCATCCGGTGGGCCGCGCCGAGCGCCTCGGTATCGGGGTCGAGGACGAAGACGGGGACCACCGGCCGGCCCGAGTCCGCCGCGGCGGCGAGCATCGGGTTGTCGCCCAGCCGCAGGTCGCGGCGGAACCACAGGATCAGCGGGCGGTCGTCGGCAGTCATGTCGGTCTCCCGGTCCGTCCTTCTACGCGACCGCGCGACCAACGGATGACGCGAGGCCCGCGTTCCTACAGAACGGCATCCAGCGCGCGGATCAGCCGGTCCACCTCCTCGGCGTCGGTGTAGTGGACGAAGCTGACCCGCAGGACGCCCCGCGCGGGGTCGATCCCCATCGCCTCGAGCGGGCGCACGGCGTAGAAGTCGCCGCCCCCCGCCAAGATCCCGTGCGGGGCGAGCGCGGCGGCCACCGGCTCCGCGGCGCGGTCGAGCGCCAGCGCCACGGTCGGCGCGCGGTCCCCCGCCCGGCGCGGCCCGAGCAGCCGGACGTCGTTGCGCCCGGCCAGATGGTCGAGCAGGGGCTGAAGCCGCGCGACCTCGGCCGCACGCATCAGGTCGTGCACGGCGCGGCCACGCTCCACGGGGCTCGCCGTCCCGCCCGGGAAGTGATGCGCGTAAAGCGCGTCGGCGTAGTCCGCCATGCCCGCGCAGGCCGCGATCTGCGCGTGGTCCGGCCCCGCCGGGGTGAAGCGCTTGCCGGGCGTGCCGTTGTTGAAGAAATGCGCCTGCCCCGGCAGCGCCTCGGCCACCGCGCGCCGCATCGTCATGATCCCCTGGTGCGGCCCGTAGGTCTTGTAGGCCGAGAAGAGGTAGACGTCGGCACCCAGCGCCGCCACGTCGGGCAGGCCGTGCGGCGCGTAGCTCACGCCGTCGACGCAGGTGAAGGCGCCGGCGTCGCGCGCCATCGCGCAGATCGCGGCCACCGGGTTGATCTCGGCCACGACGTTCGAGCAGTGCGGGAAGCACACCCAGCGCGCGCGACCGTCCGCCAGCAGCGGCGCGAGGTCGGCGGGGTCGAGATGCCCCGTCCGCGGGTCGATCCGCCATTCGCGGACTTCGATCCCGTCGTGCGCGAGCCGGCGCCAGACGCCGCTGTTGGCTTCGTGATCCTGGTTCGTGACGACCACCGCGCCGCCCGAGCCTGCAAGCCACGACCGCACCGCCTGCGCGAGGACGTAGGTGTTCGCGCTGGTCGAGGGGCCGAAGGACAGCTCGTCCGTCGCCACGCCCATCAGCGCGGCGAGCCGCGCACGGGCCTCGTCCATCTCCTCGCCCGCAAGGCGCGCGGCCTCGTAGGGCGCGTAGGGCTGGACCTTGCGTTCGGCGTAGAACCGCGTCAGCCGGTCCACGACCGGCCGGCAGGGGTAGGACCCGCCCGCGTTCTCGAAGAAGGCCCGGCCCGCCAGCGCGGGCACGGCGAAGGCGGGGAACTGGCGGCGGACGAAATCGGTGTCGAGCGTGGGCATCGGGGCCTTCCGGGCTGGGTCAGGCCGCGATCCTGCGCAGGAACGCGGGCCGCCGCAACCCGGCGGCGGTCCGGCGCCGCCCACGCGCCGGGCAGGGCGCGACCCCGGAACCACGGGTTCCTGCAAACCTTGCCGCAAGGGCGCGTTTTCCGGCTCGCGCCCCTTCACACGGCCCCTTCACATGCCAAATCCCCTGCACTAGCCTGCCCCCGCCGAACCGGCGCCCGGCCCCCGCCCGGCGTCCCCAACGAAAACAGCGGCTTGCTTTCGCCAGGCCCGCCAACCGACGAGAGGTTCCATGACGCTACGCACCACCCTCCTTGCGGGCGGCCTCGCCCTCATTGCGCTGCCCGCCCTTGCCCAGGATGCCGAGCTGACCGTGTTCGACTGGGCCGGCTGGGACATCGACGGCCTGATGACGGCCTACGTCGCCAAGAACGGCACGAAGCCCACCTATTCCTTCTTCGCCGACGACGACGAGGCGTTCCAGAAGCTGTCCTCGGGCTTCCGGGCCGATGTCGCGAACCCCTGCGTTGCCTCGCTTCCCCGCTATCGCGCGGCCGGGCTGATCGAGCCCTGGGACGTCAGCCGCATCCCCGAGTTCGAGAACATCGCCGACCGGATGCTGGAGAGCACCTATGTGCGCGACGAGGAGGGCGTCTGGTTCATCCCGACCAACTACGCCTACACCGCGATCGCCTACAACGCCGACGAGGTGCCGGCCGAGGCGGTTTCGAGCGTGCAGGTCTTCGCCAACCCCGAGTATGCGGGGCGCATCTCGCTGCCCGATTCGACCGACGACGTCTGGTCGCTCGCCTTCCTCGCCACCGGCGTCACGAGCTGGGACAACGTGACCGACGAGCAGTTCGAGGCCGCCGCCGAATGGCTGCGCTCGGTCCACCCGAACGTCCGTTCCTACTGGTCGGACCCGGCGGAGCTTGCGCAGCTCATGGCGTCGGGCGAGGTGCTGGTCGCCTGGTCCTGGAACGACACCACCGCGATCCTGCGCGGCGAGGGCTTCCCGATCGGCTTCAACCGCGCGCCGGCCGAGGGCGCGGCGACCTGGTTCTGCGGCGCGATCAACCTCGTCGACGGCCCCGGGTCCGAGGACAAGGCCTACGACTTCGTGAACTCGGTGCTGGCGCCCTCGTCGGCGCCCGTCATCCTCGAGGCGGTCGGCTACTCGTCCGCGAACGAGGCGGCGATGGCGGCGATCCCGGCCGGGGAGACCGAGGCGGCCTTCGTCAACCCGATCACCACGACGCTCTTCGCCCAGACCCCGGTGTCGGAAGAGTTCCGCAACCGGATGATCGAGGAGTTCGAGGCGATCAAGGCCGGGTTCTGATCCCTCCCCCCGGTGTCCATGGCGCCCGGCGGTCCCCGCCGGGCGTTTTTCTCGGGACCGTGCCGCTTGCCACGCCGGCGCGGAGCGCCTATGTTCGGGCTGTTCCGGGCGACCGGGACTATGGCGATAAACGCACCCGTAATACGCGGATCGGACCCGGGGGCGGTACCCGGCGGCTCCACCAGACCACCCGGCGTTGCGGGGGAACGGGGCCGAAACAGGATCGACGAACGTCTAAAGGGGCCAGCTTTCGCTCGGTGAGCCACCACCGTCATCGGTGCAAGTCGCATAGTTGCCAACGACAACCGTGCTCCGGCAATGGCTCTGGCTGCGTAAGCAGTCGGGTCGCCGAAACTAAGTCCTTGCGCTTAGCCGCGCAAGGCGGGGTCCGCAGGCACCTGGCAACAGAAGCCTGCACCTGACCCCTGCCCGCATCTTTCACTTGCCCAAGCCCCGCGTCCCCGGCACGGTCGGGCGATGCGCCATGCCCTTGCCCTAATCCTGTGCCTGACGGCGGCCACCGCGGCCCGCGCCTGCGACACGGCGCTGGTTCTCGCCATCGACATCTCGGGCTCGGTCGACGCAGGCGAATACGCGCTCCAGACCCAGGGGCTCGCGCTCGCGCTCATGGACGGCGCGGTGGCCGAGGCCCTGGTGCGGGGACAGGTCGCCGTCACGGTCGTGCAGTGGTCGGGCGTCGGCGCGCAGGCGGTCGTGCTGCCCTGGCAGCGGATGACCGACCCCGGCGCGGTCGCGGCCCTCGCGCGCGAGGCGGCGACCCTGCCCCGCGCCTTCGACGCGTCCGACACCGCGGTGGGCGAGGCCATCGCCTTCTCCGCCCGCCAGTTCGACGCGGTGCCCGACTGCCGCCGCCGCGTCATCGACATCTCGGGCGACGGCGACGAGAACGCGGGCTTCACCGTGGGGCGCGAGCGCGCCGCCGCCCAGCGCGCGGGCATCGAGATCAACGCCATCGCGATCGAGGAGATGGGCGCCTCGGTCCCCGTGACGCAGTTCTACCTGCGCTGGGGGATCACGCGGGGCGGGTTCGTCGTGACCGCGCGCGGGCTGATCGACTACCCCCGCGCGATGCGCGAGAAGCTCCTGCGCGAGCTGACGAAGCCCGCCGCATGACCGTCACGGAACCGTCGCGGTCCGCGGGTTCCCTGCGGGCCGGGATGTCCGACCTTGCCCCCGCCCCCGACATGACCGCGCTGACCCGCGCCTTCCTTCGGATCGGGATCCTCTCGTTCGGCGGCCCGGCCGCGCAGATCGCGCTGATGCACCGCGAACTGGTCGACCGCCGCCGCTGGCTGGCCGAGGCCGACTACCTGCGCGCCCTGTCGTTCTGCATGATGCTGCCAGGGCCCGAGGCGATGCAGCTTGCGACCTACGCGGGCTGGCGGCTGCGGGGCGTGCCGGGCGGGCTGGTCGCGGGCGGGCTGTTCGTGGCGCCGGGCGCGCTGGTGATCCTCGGGCTTGCGATGGCCTATGCGTCCTTCGGGCAGGTGCCGGCGATCCGGGCGGGCCTTGCCGGCCTGCAGGCCGCCGTCGTGGTGATCGTCGTCGAGGCGCTGCTGCGCGTCGCCCGCCGCGCGCTGACCGGGCCGCTCCACCGGGTCGTCGCGGCGGCGGCGTTCCTTTCGGTCTTCGCGCTTGGCGTGCCCTTCTGGGCGGTGATCCTCGCGGCGGCCGCGGCGGGGGCCGTGGCGGCGCGCGGCGCGACGATGCCCGGACCGGCCGCGCCCGCCGGACCCGTCACGGGAACGCTGCGGGCCGCCGCGATCCTTGGCGCGGCATGGCTGGTGCCGCTGGGCCTTCTGGGCCTGCTCGAGGGCGGCCTGCTGTGGGAACTCGGACTCTTCTTCTCGAAGCTCGCGGTCGTGACCTTCGGCGGGGCCTACGCCGTGCTCGCCGCCATGACGCAGGAGATCGTGCAGGACCGGGGCTGGCTCACGCTGCCGCAGATGATCGACGCCCTCGGCCTTGCCGAGACGACGCCGGGGCCGCTCATCCTCGTCACGCAGTTCGTGGGCTACCTCGCGGCCGAGTCGCGCGGCGGGGTCTGGCACGGCCTCGCGGGGGCGCTGGTGGCGCTGTGGATGACCTTCGTGCCCTGCTTCCTCTGGGTCTTCGCCGGGGCGCCCTGGATCGACCGGCTGGCCGGGATGCCGCGGCTGTCGGGCGCGCTCGCGGCGATCACGGCGGCGGTCGTGGGGGTGATCGCGAACCTCGCGGTATGGTTCGCGGCACAGGTCGCCTTCGACCGGGTCGGCGAGGCCGCGCTGGGCCCGCTTCGCACGATCCGGCCCGACTGGACCAGCCTCGACCCGCTGTCGATCGCGCTGACGGGGGTCGCCGCGGTGCTGGTGCTGGGTCTGGGGCGGGGCATCGCGACAACGCTGGCGGTCTGCGGCGCGCTCTCGGTCGCGGCCTTCGCCGCCGGGATCGGGTGATCGTCGCCCCCCCCTTCCTTTCGGGGGCGAATCTCCTATGCTCACCCTGCGGGCGAGGGGCGGTCAGATGTCGCGGTCGATCGAATACGGCTACCTGATGCACCGCGCCATGCGGGGGCTGATCCAGACCGTCCTGCGCGACGTGGCCGACCAGGGCCTTCCGGGCGCGCATCACTTCTTTATCACCTTCGACACGACCCATCCCGGCGTGGCCCTCGCTCCGTGGCTGCGCGACCGCTACCCGGCGGAGATGACGATCGTGATCCAGAACTGGTTCGCCGATCTCGCGGTGGACGACGAGGGCTTCTCGGTCACGCTCAACTTCGGCGACCGGCCCGAGCCGCTGACGATCCCCTTCGACGCCGTGCGCACCTTCGTCGACCCCTCGGTGGAGTTCGGCCTGCGGTTCGAGACGCAGGCGGGCGACGAGGACGAGGACGACGACGGCGACAAGGCATCCGCGCCCGACGACGGGGCCCTCGACGCGCCGAAGGAGGCCGAGGTCGTCAGCCTCGACAAGTTCCGCAAGACCTAGCGAAACTTTGAGGTGCCAGCGGCGGCCGGGTCGTGCATACGGTGCGCTTGACCGAGGCCGCAGGGGAAGACCATGGCATCCGACACCGCGCTCTTCCTCGCGCGCCTGCTGCGCAACCCGCGCCGGGTCTCGGCCATCGCGCCGTCGTCGCCGTTCCTCGCGCGGGCCATGGCCGCCGGCCTCGGACCGCACACGGGCCGCGTGGTGGAGTTCGGGCCGGGCACCGGCAGCCTGACGCGCGCGATCCTGGCGCGCGGCGTGGCCCCCGGCGATCTCGCGCTGTTCGAGCTCGACGGCCGCTTCGCGGAGCGGCTGCGGGCCGACTTTCCCGGCGTGACCGTGCGGAACGAGCCGGCCGACGCGGCGGCCGCCCTCGTGCCGCCGGGCGTCGGCGCGGTCGTCTCGGGCCTGCCGCTCCTGTCGATGCCCGGGCCGGTGCGCGCCGCCATCGCCCGCGCGGCCTTCGCCATCCTCGCGCCGGGCGCGCCCTTCGTCCAGTTCACCTACGGGCCGAGGCCGCCGCTGACCGACGACATCGTCGCCGATCTCGGCCTTGCGGTCGAGACCGGGCCGAAGGTGTGGGCCAACCTGCCGCCGGCGCGCGTCTACCGCTTCCGGCGCGGTTGATCTCGGCCGGGCGCGGGCCTAGAAGGCGCCTGGCAGAGCCAGGAGCCTCCGATGACCGCCACCCGCACCGAGACCGACAGCTTCGGCCCGCTCGAGGTTCCCGCGGACCGCTACTGGGGCGCGCAGACGCAGCGGTCGATCGGCAACTTCCGCATCGGCGGCGAGCGCCAGCCGGTCGCGGTGATCCGCGCGCTGGGGGTCGTCAAGCGGGCCTGCGCGCTGGTGAACGTCGACCAGGGCGACCTCGACCCTGCGCTGGGGGCGGCCATCGCGGACGCGGCGCGGGAGGTGGCGGACGGCCTTCTCGACGACCACTTCCCGCTCGTGGTCTGGCAGACCGGCTCGGGCACCCAGACCAACATGAACGCGAACGAGGTCATCGCCAACCGCGCGATCGAGCGGCTGGGGGGCGTCCTGGGGTCGAAGACCCCCGTCCACCCCAACGACCATGTCAACATGGGCCAGTCGTCGAACGACACCTATCCCACGGCGATGCACGTGGCCGCCGCCATGGTCGCGCGCGACACGCTGGTCCCGGGGCTGGAGCACCTGCACGCCGCGCTGGCCGAGAAGTCCCGCGCCTTCGCCGGCATCATCAAGATCGGGCGCACCCACACGCAGGACGCGACGCCCCTGACGCTCGGGCAGGAGTTCGGCGGCTACGCGCACCAGGTGGCGAAGGGGCTGGAGCGGGTGCGGTCCGCGCTGGGCGACATCCACGAACTGGCGCAGGGTGGGACCGCCGTCGGAACCGGCCTCAACACCCGCGCCGGCTGGGACGCGCGCGTCGCCGCGCGCATCGCCGACCTGACCGGCCTGCCCTTCGTGCCCGCGCCCAACAAGTTCGAGGCGCTGGCCGCGCACGACGCGCTGGTGCAGATGTCGGGCACGCTGAAGACCGTGGCCGCGAGCCTGTTCAAGATCGCCAACGACATGCGGTTCCTCGGCTCCGGCCCCCGGTCGGGCCTGGGCGAGCTGACCCTGCCCGAGAACGAGCCGGGGTCCTCGATCATGCCGGGCAAGGTCAACCCGACGCAGGCCGAGGCGCTGACGATGGCCTGCGCGCAGGTCATGGGCAACGACGCCGCGGTGGGCTTCGCCGGCAGCCAGGGGCACTTCGAGCTCAACGTCTTCAAGCCCGTCATCATCCACAACGTGCTGCAGTCCATGCGCCTCCTGGGGGATGCCGCGCGCAGCTTCGCCGACAACATGGTGGCGGGCACGGAAGCCAACACCGCCCGGATCGAGCGGCTGATGAAGGAAAGCCTGATGCTGGTGACGGCGCTCGCCCCCACCATCGGCTACGACGCGGCGACCACGGTGGCGAAGACCGCGCACAGGAACGGCACGACCCTGCGCGAGGAGGCGGTGGCGCTGGGCTACGTGGACGCCGAGACCTTCGACCGCGTGGTGCGCCCCGAGGACATGCTGGGGCCGAAGGGATGACCGCCGAGATCGTCAGCCTGACCAGGGCGCGCAAGGCCCGCAGCCGGGCCGAGGCGCGCGCACGGGCCGAGGCGAACGCGCTGAAGCACGGCCGGAGCAAGATGCAGAAGGCGATCGACATGGCCCGCGCCGAGAAGGCCCGGCGCGATCTCGACGGCCACGAGCGCGATCCGAAGGCGTGACCGCGCGGCCCGCGAAGCACTCGCTGACCCTGCGCGGCCATCGCACCTCGGTCTCGCTCGAGCCCGCGTTCTGGGAGGCCTTCCGCGCCATCGCCGCCGAGCGCGGCACCACCGTCAACGCGCTCGCGGCCGCGATCGACGAGGGGCGGACGGGCGACGCGGGCCTCGCCTCGGCGATCCGCGTCTTCGTGCTGCGCCACCATCAGGGCTGACGGGCTGGGAGAAGGCGGGGCCGCACGTCCAGCCGGATGCCGTCGCGGGCGCGCACCGTCAGGTGCGCCACCGGCACCGGCGGCCCGCCGGCCGGGGCGAACCGGTGCGCCCGCACCAGAAGGGCCAGCAGCAGCACCCCCTCCATCATCGCGAAGCCCGCGCCGGGGCAGGCGCGGGGGCCGGCGGAGAACGGGATGAAGGCGTGCCGCGCGCTGTCGCGCGCCGCCTCGCCCTGCCAGCGGTCGGGATCGAAGGCGTCGGGGTCCGCCCACAGCCGCTCGTGCCGGTGCAGGTGCCAGGGCGAGACCACGACCTGCGCCCCGCGCCGTATGGGCCGCCCCCGCATCTCGTCGCGTCGGGCCGCCTCGCGCACCATCATCGGCACGGGCGGGTAGAGCCGCAGCGTCTCGCGCAGCACGTCCCGGGTGAAGCGCAGGCGCGCGAGGTCGGCGAAGGCGGGCGCGTCGGGCAGGCCCGCCGCCTCGGCCGCGACGCGGTCCTGCGCCGCGGGATCGGCCGCGAGCAGCCACAGCGCCCAGGCCAGCGCCGCGGCGCTCGTCTCGTGCCCGGCGAGGACGAACAGCGCGACCTGGTCGGCCATCTCGGCCGCGTCGAACCGGCGTCCCGTCTCGGGGTCGGGCGTCGTCATGATCTTCGTGGCCAGATCGTCCGGGGCCGTCCCCGCCGCGATGGCCGCGGCCCGCCGCTCCACCATCCGACCGATCACCGCGCGGATCGCCCGCGCGGTCGCGCGCGTCTGCCGCCCGTGCGGGCGCGGCAACCAGCGCGGCAGCGGCACGAAGGCCGCGAGGTTGAGGATCGGCTGGGTCCGCTGGTGATCGCGGAAGCGGGCGAAGACCTCGGCCGCGTCGGCGTCGTCGATCGGCACCGAGAAGAGCGTGCGGACGATCACGTCGGCGGCGGCGTGGCTCGCCTGCGCCTCGGCCTCGACCATGCCCTCGGGCATCCGGGCGACGGCGGCGCGTCCCGCCGCGAGCATCGCCGGGAAGGCGTCACGCAGGCGCCCGCCCTCGAACGCGGGGTCGATGATCCGGCGCTGGCGCGCCCAGTCCGCGCCGTTGGCGACGAAGACCGAACGCCCCAGAAGCGGTCGCAGCCCCTCGGCCACGCGGACCGATTTCGGGAAGGCGGCGGGCCGCTCCTCCAGCACCCGCCGCACGAGCGCCGGGTCGTTGCAGAGGTAGCTGCGGAAGAAGGGGGTGCGGAACTCGGCCATCCAGGCGCGGTAGAGCCGCTGGGGCTGCGACGACAGGATGTCGGCGCGGAACAGCGCGAGGTGCCGCCACAGCGGCACCCGGTCGGGGCGCGGGACGGGCTTCGGCGCGATCATGCGGCGCGCGACCGGTGGCCCGACAGCGCCCGGGTGATCCGGCTGCGCGACGGCGCGCGGCCCGCATAGCGCGCGCCGAGCGTCAGCGGCCCGGCGGTGACGCGGAAGTAGTCGTAGTCCCCCGGCCGGTCGAAGGCGCACAGGTACTGGAAGTGCAGCCGGAGGAACCGCCAGCGGAGCGCGCGCCACCGCTCCGCCGACAGCGTCCGGGTGAAGGCCGCCGAGATCACCAGCGGCCAGCGCTGGTCGATCGGCGCCACCCCCGACACCGCGACCGGATCGCACAGCGCGAAGGCGCAGCCGTCGCCGGGCGCGGTCACGTCGACCCAGGCGACACGGTCGGACCGCGACAGGTCGTGCAGGTCGGCCCGCAGGCGGTCGGCACGGGGCAGGAACGACACCATGGGCACCACCTGTCCCAGCGTCAGCAGCGACAGCGCGGGGCCGTCGGGCACCCCCTCGCGCACCAGGTCCGCAAGGATCGAGATGCCGAGATGGGCCCCCGAGGAATGGCCGACCACCAGCACCTCGTCCACCCCCCCCGCGAGGGCCGCGCGGATGCGCGCGCGGAAGGACGAGAGCCGCGCCTCCAGCGCGGGCGGATAGGCCCCCCCGCCCCTCGCGGACCAGGCGAAGTCGTGCATCAGGTAATGCGCGTAGAGCCGCCCGTCCCGCGCCTTGAACCAGCGCAGCACGGTCCAGCCCGTCCCGGCGGCGGCGGCCAGTCCCGCGACCGTTCCCGGCGCCCCTGGCACGATCGCCGCCAGCGCAAGGCCCGCCGCCGCCCCCAGAGCCGCCGCCGCCAGAAGCTGCACGATCAGCGCCGCCACCGGATAGAGCGCGGCCAGCATCGGCCCCTTCCGGAGGCGCATCAGCCGGGCCAGCGCCCCGGTCGCGAGATAAAGGCCCAGAGTCCGCGCCATCTGTCCGTAGGTCGCGGCGATCCCCTGCGCCATCGAGGCGCGGACGAGGTCGGACCAGACCAGCACCTCCACCTCGGCCAGCGCGGCACGGCCGTCGACCAGGGCCTCCACCGTCCAGCCGAGGGGCCCGCCGCCGGGCCGGGGCCGGACGGCGATGGCGAACCCCGACACCGCCGCCTGGCATTCGGCCTCGCGCCGGTAGAGCTCGCGGTAGCGGCGGGGGGGCAGCGGATCGTAGCCGGGGATGTAGAAGACCCGGCGCCGGAACGCGCCCCGCCCCTCATCGCTGTCGCCGTCGTCCGCCATGCCGCAGCCTAGCGCGCGATGATGGCGGAATACAGGCTATCCCAGCATCCCGAGGGCCGGCATCGTCTCGAGCAGGTACCACGAGAAGGCGGTGAAGGCCCCGGTGATGAGCGCGACGCCAACCCCGACCAGCAGAAGGCCCATCAGCCGCTCGATCAGGCGCATGTGGGGCTTGAGCCGCGCCATGATGCCCATCGCCCGGTCGATGAACAGCGCGGCCAGAAGGAAGGGCACGCCGAGCCCCACCGCATACACGCCCAGAAGCGTGGTTCCCCGCGCCACGCTCGCCTCGCTGGCGGCCAGCGACAGGATCGCGCCCAGTTGCGGGCCGATGCAGGGGGTCCATCCGAACGCGAAGGCGAGCCCAAGGACATAGGACCCGAAGGTCGACCCCCCCTGGTCGCCCGCGTCGATCCGTGCCTCGCGGTCGAGGAACGGGATCCGGAACACGCCGAGGAAGTGAAGCCCGAAGACCAGCACCACCGCGCCCGAGACCCGCACGAAGGTCTCCTGGTAGGTCAGGAAGAACATCCCGAAGACCGAGGCGGTGAACCCGAGCAGCAGGAACACCGTCGACAGCCCCAGCACGAAGGCCAGCGCGGGCAGCACCAGCCGCTGCCGCGCCACGACCGTGCCGCCCCGGACGTCGGCCATGCCGATCCCGCCCATGTAGGCGAGGTAGGGCGGCACGATCGGCAGCACGCAGGGAGACAGGAAGGACAGCACGCCGCTGACCAGCGCGACGAGCATGGCGGGCACGAGGCTTGCGTCGAAGAGGTCGATGCCGAACATTCCGGTCCCGCTGCAGAGGCTGCCGTCGGTCTAGCCGGTTCCGCGGCCCGGGTCATCCGCCGCGTTGTCACATCCCCGTGGCCCGGCGGGACTGGTGCGGGGCCGCCGCACCGCGTATCGGTGGCGGCATGGACCACGACGACGAACTCGACTGCGAGGGGCTTCTCTGCCCCCTGCCGGTGCTGCGCGCGCGCCGGCGCCTCGGGGCGATGCGGGCGGGCGCGGTGCTGCGCCTGCGGACGACCGACGCGATGGCGCTGGTGGACCTTCCGCACTTCTGCGCCGAGGCAGGCCACGCCTACCTCGGGTCCGAGGCGCTGGGGCCCGTGACCCTGCACTGGGTCCGGCGGGGCTGACGCGCCCCGCCGGGCGCGTTCAGCGGCCGAGCGACCACCAGCCCTTGCGCTTGGGCTTCGGATCGGCCGGCGGCTCGGCCCCGGGGGCCGGGTCGGCCGGTGCCGCGACCGCAGGCGGCGCGGCCGGCTCGGGCACGGCCTCGGGTTCGTGCGCGGCCTCGGGTTCGTGCGCGGCCTCGGGTTCGGGCGCGGCCTCGGGCGCGGCAGCGTCTGCGGCCCCTGCGGCGGCCTTCGGCGGCCGCGACCGCGACGACGGCGGCCGCTTGCCGCCCGGGGACGCATCCTCGCCCCCGGACTTGGCCGGGCGCGACCGGCTGGCGGACTTCTTCGCCGGCACCGCCTCCTCGGCCGGCCGATCGGCGGCCGGGTCGGGCGCGGCGGCCTCCGCCGGATCCTGGGACCGGGTGCGGGGCTTGCGGGTCCGCGACGGCTTCCTCGCCGGCGCCTCGTCGGGCGCGAGGGCCGGCGCCTCGTCGGGCGCGAGGGCCGGAGCCTCTCCCGCCGGGGCCGCCTCCGCGACCTCGTCCTCCTCCTCGTCCTCGCCGTCCGCCTCGCCCGTCCCGTCCGCGGCGGACTGTCCGGCAGCGCCGTTGCCCCCGCCGCGCCGGCGGCGCCGCCGCTTGCGCTTCTTCTTGCCGCCCCCGTCGCCCGGTCCCTCGCCGGGGCCCTCGGCCGCCGCATCGGCCTCGGCGGCATCGGCCTCGTCGCCCTCGACGTCCTCGAGCGGCGGATCCTCCCCGTCGTCGACGGCCGCGCCCATCAGGGCCGCGTTGCCCGAGATCGCGGCGCTGGGCTCGGGCACCGCGCGCAGGGCGGTCTTGAACTTCTCGATCGCGAAGTCGGGGCTGACCATCGCGGGATCGGCCTCGATCCGCACGCTCATCGCATAGCGCGCCTCGATCAGCGCGATGTGCTCGCGCTTGGCGTTCATCAGGTAGTTGACGATCGCGACCGGGGCCTTCAGCAGCACCTCCTTCGACCGCTTCCGCGTCCCCTCCTCCTCCAGCGCGCGGATGATCGTCAGCGCAAGGCTGTCGTCGGACCGGATCAGCCCCGTGCCGTGGCAGTGCGCGCAGGGCTGGGTGGTCGACTCGAGCATCCCCGGCCGCAGGCGCTGGCGGCTCATCTCCAGAAGGCCGAAGCCCGAGATGCGGCCCACCTGGATGCGCGCGCGGTCGGTCTTCAGCTTGTCCTTCAGCCGCTTCTCGACGGCGGCGTTGTTGCGGCGCTCCTCCATGTCGATGAAGTCGATCACGATCAGCCCGGCGAGGTCGCGCAGACGAAGCTGCCGCGCCACCTCGTCGGCGGCCTCGAGATTGGTCTTGAGCGCGGTCTCCTCGATCGACCCCTCGCGCGTCGACCGGCCCGAGTTGACGTCGATCGCGACGAGCGCCTCGGTGATCCCGATCACGATGTAGCCCCCGGACTTCAGCTGCACGGTCGGGTTGAACATGCCCGAGAGGTAGCTTTCCACCCCGTGGCGCGCGAAGAGCGGGATCGGGTCGGTGTACTGCTGGACCGCGCGGGCATGCGTCGGCATGATCATCCGCATGAAGTCCTTGGCCGTGCGGTAGCCCGCCTCGCCCTCGACGAGCACCTCGTCGATCTCGCGGCTGTAGAGATCGCGGATCGACCGCTTGATGAGGTTCCCCTCCTCGTAGATCGCGGCCGGCGCGATCGACCGCAGGGTCAGCTCGCGCACCTGCTCCCACAGGCGCATGAGGTATTCGTAGTCGCGGTGGATCTCGGCCTTGGTGCGCTTCGCGCCCGCCGTCCGGATGATGAGGCCCGCGCCCTCGGGCACCTCGAGCTCGGCCGCGATCTCCTTCAGCTTCTTGCGGTCGGCCGCCTGCGTGATCTTGCGGCTGATCCCGCCGCCGCGCGCGGTGTTGGGCATCAGCACGCAGTAGCGCCCGGCAAGGCTGAGGTAGGTGGTCAGCGCGGCGCCCTTGTTGCCCCGCTCCTCCTTGACGACCTGGACCAGCATGATCTGCCGGACCTTCACGACCTCCTGGATCTTGTAGCGGCGGGCGCGGGGGCGCGGGGCCTTGATCTCCTCGGCCACGTCCTCCTCGGCGATCGACTCGATCTCGTCGTCGGTCTCCGAGGCGGTGTCCATCGCGCGGAAGGGCTCGACCGGATCGGCCGCCGGGTCGCCCTCGGCGGGGCGGTCGGCCGGCCCGTCGGCGGGGGATCCGACAGGCGCGTCGGCGGCGAACAGCGCGTCGGCGCCGACCTCCTCGCCGAGGTCGACCAGATCCATGCCGTCGATCGCGCCCGTGCGCACCGCGTCGGCCTCGGCTGCGGCCTCGGCCCGGGCGGGGCCGCGCCGGTTGTCGCGCCGGCCCCGGCCACCGCCCCCCTCGGCCCGGCGGTCCGCGCGGCGCGAGCGCGCGTCGTCCTCGTCGTCCTCGGCCCGCGCGAGCGCGCGCTCCTCCTCGAGCAGCGCCTTACGGTCGGCGATCGGGATCTGGTAGTAGTCGGGGTGGATCTCGGCGAAGGCGAGGAAGCCGTGGCGGTTGCCGCCGTAGTCGACGAAGGCGGCCTGAAGCGAGGGCTCGACCCGCGTCACCTTGGCCAGGTAGATGTTCCCCGCAAGCTGACGCTTGTTCAGGGTCTCGAAGTCGAATTCCTCGACCTTGTTTCCGTCGACCACGACGACCCGGGTTTCCTCCGGGTGGGTGGCGTCGATGAGCATTTTCTTCGGCATGATGGTCCATTGCGCCCGCGCGAGGCTCCGCCGCCGGACCATGGTCCGGGCGGGCGGCGGCCTTCGGGCCGGCGGCTTGTTCGGGCGATGCGGCGCGGCGGGCAAGCGGCCGGGCGACCCGTCCGGGGCCCCCTGCCAGTCATCCGCTCGTCTGCGCGCCCCATCGCGTTGATCCCGGACGCGACCAGCGCGCCCCACTGAAGTGCCCGCCCGCGCCCTGGCGCCGGCCGGCAGACCTGCGGCCTTGCGGCCGATACTCCGCACGATGGCGCGGGCGGGCCAAGGGCCCGTTCCGCGCGCCCGGCAGCGAAACTGAAGCGCGGAGCCGGTCCACCGGACGACAACCCCGCGCCCGCGACAGTAAGGCCAGCGGGCCGCCGAACACAATGGCCATTTTCACGGCCACGCGCCACGCCGGCCCTCAGACGTACTCGGCGCGCGTCAGCCCGTACTTCGCCATCTTCTCGTTCAGCGTGCGGCGCGGCAGGCAGAGCTCGTCCATGACGGCGACGATGCTGCCCTTGTGGCGGCGCATCGTGTTGTCGATCAGCATCCGCTCGAAGGCCTCCACATAATCCTTGAGCGGCTTGCCCTCGGTCGTGAGCGCGGGGCCGGACGCCTCGTTGTCGGCCATGAGCAGGCTCGCGATCGACCCCGACCCGCGGCGGTTCTGAAGCACCGCGCGTTCCGAGATGTTGACGAGCTGGCGCACGTTTCCCGGCCAGGGCGCCTGCAGAAGCTGCGCCGCCTCCTGCGCGGTGACCTGCGGGGCCTCGCAGCCGTATTCCTCGGCGAACTGCTCGCTGAGGCGGGTGAACAGCGTCAGGATGTCCTCGCCGCGCTGGCGCAGCGGGGGCAGCACGATCGTCATCGCCCCCAGCCGGTAGAAGAGATCGGGCCGCATCACCTGCTCCAGCGTGGTGTCGGGCGCGTGGCTGTTGCAGATCGCGATGATCCGCGTCTCGGGCGGCGGGTCCTGGTCGTTGATGAGCGTGAGCAGCCGCGACTGGAGCGGGTGGCTCAGCGCCTCGATGTCCTCGAGGCACAGGGTGCCGCCCCGCGCCTCCTCGACCATCGGGATCGCGCCGTCTTCGGCTGGCCCGAACAGCTTGGCCGCGAGCTGGTCCTCGGACCAGGCCGCGCAGGAGATCGACAGGAACTTCCGGCCCGCGCGCGGGCCCACCGCGTGCAGCGCATGCGCGACGAGGGTCTTGCCGGTCCCCGTCTCGCCGTCGATCAGCACGTGGCTGTCCGCCTGGCCGAGATCGAGGATGTCCTCGCGCAGCCGCTCCATCACCGACGAGGTGCCGATCAGCTTCTTGATGAGCACCGTGCCGTCCGACAGCTCGCGCCGCAGCGCGCGGTTGTCGAGCGTGAGCCGCCGCGCCTGGGTCGCGCGCTTGGCGAGTTCGGTCATCCGGTCGGGGTTGAAGGGCTTCTCGAGGAAGTCGTAGGCCCCGATCCGCATCGCCTCGACCGCCATGGGCACGTCGCCGTGCCCCGTGATGAGGATGACGGGCAGGCCGGAATCGAGGCTCATCAGCCGCTTCAGGAAGGCCATGCCGTCCATGCCGGGCATCCGGATGTCGCTGACGACGACGCCCGGGAACTCGGGCCCGAGGCCCGTCAGCGCCTCCTCGGCCGAGGGGTAGGTCTCGGTGTCGAAGCCCGACAGCGCCAGCCACTGGCTGATCGACTGCCGCATGTCCGCCTCGTCGTCGACGATCGCCACCTTCATCGCTCGTGCCATGGTGTCACTCCGCTGCTTGGGTTTCGCGGCCCATCACGGGCAGCTCGACTTCGAAGACGGCGCCGCCGCCCTCCGCGTTGCGGGCCGTCAGGCGCCCGCCCAGGTCGGTCACGATGCCCGACGAGATCGCAAGGCCGAGGCCCACGCCCTCGCCGGGCTTCTTCGTCGTGTAGAACGGTTCGAACAGGTTTTCCAGATCGCCGATCCCGTGGCCGTTGTCGCGCACGGTCAGGACCGCGGCGTCGCCCGCCGACAGCAGGATGTCGATCTGCGGGTCGTCCGTCTCGCGGGTGGCGTCGATCGCGTTGCGCAGCAGGTTGATGATGACCTGCTCCAGCCGCAGGCGGTCGGCCATGACCATCACCGGCTCGCGCGGCAGCGCGCGGGTGATGCGCACGACGCGCAGCTTCAGCTGCGGCTCCATCATCGACAGGGCGGCGCTGACGCAGGACCGCACGTCCACCGGCTCGAAGGCCTCGCCGCCCTTCCGGGCGTAGGACTTGAGCTGCCGCGTGATCGCCCCCATCCGCTCGATCAGGTCGTCGATCCGCTGGAACGAGGACAGCGCCTCCTCGGGGCGCTTCCTCTGCAGCAGCAGGCGCGCGCCGGCGAGATAGGTCTTCATCGCCGCGAGCGGCTGGTTCAGCTCGTGGCTGACGGCCGCCGACATCTCGCCCAGGGCGGCGAGCTTCGAGGACTGCGCAAGCGTCAGCTCGGCGCTGGCGAGATCCTTCTGCACCCGCTCGCGCTCGGCGATCTCGCGCTGGAGCCGCACGTTCAGGCGCCGCAGTTCGGCGCTCTCGCGCTGGAAGGACATGCTCTGCGACACCGCGCGGCGCGACAGCACGTAGAAGGTCAGCGCGAGCATGATGGCGAAGCCCATGATCTGCAGCGCGAGGACACCGTTCACCCGCTCGCGCACGCTGTCGTAGGCGGTGAAGCTGACCATGCGCCAGCCGCGGAAGGGCACGCGCGTCTCGATCCGCATCACCGCCTCGCCGCGCACGTAGGCGTCGGGGGGGTTCTGCGCCCAGTCGGCCGTCACCCGCAGCGCGCGCTGGATCGCCGAGGGCGGATCCCGGACGGCCAGCGCCTCGTCGAGCTTGAGGCCCCGCCAGCGCGGCTCGGTGGCGAGCACGACCGTGCCCGCGCTGTCGACGATCATCACGGCGTCCTGCAGGCCGGCCCAGGCCCGCTCGAACTTCATGAGGTCGACCGACACCACCACGACGCCCAGCACCCCGTCGTCGCCGCGCCGGATGGCGCGCGAATAGGTGAAGTCGAAGCCGCCCCCCTCCTGACGCGCGGCCCCGAACACGGTGTCGTTGACCCGCTGCGCCTCGACGAAGTGGGGGGCGTTCCTCAGGCTGGTGCCCAGCAGGTTGCGGTTGGTCGCGCCGACCGTCCGCCCCTCGGCGTCCAGAAGCACGATCGAGGCGGTGCCGATCTCCTCCTGCAGGGCGATCAGCCGGCCCGACGTGCCCGAGAAGTCGCCGAGCTCCAGCGCGCGGGCCAGCGCGGGGTCGCCCGACAGCAGCAGCGGCACGACCGAGGTGCGCTGAAGCTCCGACATGATGTTCCCGGAGTAGAGCGCGAGCCGCAGTTCGGCGCGGTTGCGCACGGTCTCGGTGAAGCGCTCGCTGAGCCAGCGGTTCGTCACCAGGACGACGCCCACCGCAAGCAGGACCAGCGCCGCGACGATGAGCCGGGCGCGCCACGGGGGGCCCCCCGCCGGCCCGGCAGTCTCGGTCATCGGATCGGACGGCACCATCGCGCCGGTTTACGGCGGGGAACCGCGCAGCGCAACGCGCGGCCGTCAGGCCGGCGTCATCCCGCCGACCAGCGCCGCGAACAGCGCGCGCCCGTCGGACCCGCCCGTCGCCGGATCGACGGCGCGCTCGGGGTGCGGCATCAGCCCCAGGACGCGGCGGTTCCCGGACAGGATCCCGGCGATCCCCCCGGCCGATCCGTTGACCGGCTCGGCGTAGGTCAGCGCCACGCGCCCCTCGTCACGCAGCCGGGCCAGCGTCGCCGCGTCGGCGGTGTAGTTGCCGTCGTGGTGGGCGACCGGAAGCGTGATCGCCTGCCCCGCCGCGTAGCCCGCGAGGAAGGGGCTCGCGGCCGTCTCCACCCGCAGGGCGACGCGGCGGCAGACAAAGCGCAAGCCCTCGTTGCGCATCAGCGCGCCGGGCAGCAGCCCCATCTCGGTCAGCACCTGGAAGCCGTTGCAGATCCCGAGGACCATCCCGCCCCGGTCGGCATGGGCGCGCACCGCCGCCGCCACCGGCGACCGCGCGGCGATCGCCCCGCAGCGCAGGTAGTCGCCGAACGAGAAGCCCCCCGGCACGCCGACGACGTCGGTGCCCGCGGGAAGCTCCGTGTCCTTGTGCCAGACCCGCGCGACCGCGATCCCCGCGCCGGCGAAGGCGCGCGCGAGGTCTCGGTCGCAGTTCGACCCCGGGAAGGTGATGACCGCGGCCTTCATGCGGGCCCCTCAGGCGATCTCGACCGAGTAGGTCTCGATCACGGTGTTGGCGAGCAGGCGCTCGCACATCGCGCGGACCTCGGCCTCGGCCGCCGCGCGGTCGGTCGCGGCGAGGTCGATCTCGATCACCTTGCCCTGCCGCACCCCCGTGACCCCCGCGAAGCCCATCGTGCCCAGCGCATGGCGCACGGCCTCGCCCTGCGGGTCGAGGACGCCGTCCTTCAGCATGACGTGCACGCGCGCCTTCATCCCCGTCCCCTAGTTGATCAGCGTGGGCCTGGTCGTGTGCGTCACGTTCGAGGGCAGCACGCCGAGCCGGCGCGCAAGCTCGGTGTAGACGTCCTGCAGGGGCCCGGGCTCGCGCGCCGGGCCTTCGTGGTCCGCCTCGTTCCCGCGCATGTCCCAGAGCCGGCAGCTGTCGGGGCTGATCTCGTCGGCGACGATGAGGCGCATGAAGTCGCCTTCCCAGATGCGCCCCACCTCCAGCCGGAAGTCGGCGAGCCGGATGCCCACGCCCATCATCACGCCCGACAGGAAGTCGTTCACGCGCAGCGCCAGCGCCACCATGTCGTCGAGATCCTGCTGGCTGGCCCAGCCGAAGGCGACGATGTGCTCCTCGGCGACCATGGGGTCGTTCAGCTTCTCGTCCTTGTAGTAGTACTCGACGATCGGGCGCGGCAGCGCGGTGCCCTCGGGGATGCCCAGCCGGGCCGGCATGTCGCCGGCGGAGTAGTTGCGCACCAGCATCTCGATCGGCACGATCTCGGCCATGCGCACCAGTTGCTCGCGCATGTTGATGCGGCGGATGAAGTGCGTGGGCACGCCGACCGCGTTGAGGCCGGCCATGAAGAACTCGGACAGGCGGTTGTTCAGCACGCCCTTGCCGTCCTGCGCGACGGCCGTGCCCTGCTGCGCCGCCAGCCCCTCGTCCTTGAAGTACTGGATCAGGGTCCCCGGTTCCGGCCCCTCGTAGAGGATCTTGGCCTTGCCCTCGTAGACCTTCTTGCGACGTGCCATTGTGCCTCGACCGGATGGGACGGCGCGCGTGGTCCATCCCGCCCGCGCCCCCGCCCCGCGCCTATACGTCAAGGCGGACCCCCCCGCAAGGCAAAGCCCCGCCGGGAGCGCCGTGCCGGCCCCTTGCCAGCGCGCCGGCCCGTCGACATATCTGGCCGGGAACCGGACAGAGGAGCCTTGTCATGACGACCTTCGACGACCGCGCCGCCGCCTTCGAGAGCAAGCACGCGCATGACACGCACATGCAGTTCCGCGCCGAGGCGCGGCGGAACAAGCTGGTGGGCCTCTGGGCGGCGGGCCTGATGGGCAAGACCGGGGCCGAGGCCGACGACTACGCGATGAGCGTCGTCCACGCCGACTTCGAGGAGGCGGGGATCGACGACGTGGTGCGCAAGCTCGTGGCCGATCTCGGCGGCCTCGCCACCGAGGAGACGATCCGCGCCCGGATGGCCGCGACCCTCGCCGAGGCCAAGGCGCAGCTTCTGTCCGAGGAATAGCGCCGGCGCCATTGCGCCGGGCGCGCCCGCGTGTCAGGGGCGGGCGGGACCGACGGGGGACGACCATGACCGACGCGCTGACACGCCTTCTGGGCACCCGCGAGTGGCTGCTGGCCGACGGGGCGACGGGCACGAACCTGTTCAACATGGGGCTCGCCTCGGGCGAGCCGCCCGAGTTCTGGAACGCGGACCACCCCGACCGCATCCGCGCGCTCTACCGGGACGCGGTCGAGGCGGGGTCGGACCTGTTCCTCACCAACAGCTTCGGGGCCAACGCCAGCCGGCTGAAGCTGCACGGGGCCGGGCACCGGGTGCGCGCGCTCAACCGCGTCGCGGCCGAGCTGGCGCGCGAGGTCGCCGACGCGGCCGGTCGCCCCGTGGTCGTCGCGGGCTCGGTCGGCCCCACCGGCGAGATCTTCGAGCCGATGGGCACCCTGACCCACGCGCTTGCGGTCGAGATGTTCCACGAGCAGGCCGAGGGGCTGAGGGACGGCGGGGCCGACGTCCTCTGGGTGGAGACGATCAGCGCGCCCGAGGAGTTCCGGGCGGCGGCCGAGGCGGCGCGGCTCGCGGGCATGCCCTGGTGCGGCACCATGAGCTTCGACACGGCCGGCCGGACGATGATGGGCACCACCTCGGCCCAGCTTGCCGATCTCGTCGAGCGGCTGCCCCACCCGCCGGTCGCCTACGGCGCGAACTGCGGCGTCGGCGCGTCGGACCTGCTCCGCACCGTTCTCGGGTTCTTCGCGCAGGGGTCGGAGCGGCCCGTCATCGCCAAGGGCAACGCGGGCATCCCGAAGTACCACGACGGCCACATCCACTATGACGGCACGCCCGCGCTGATGGCCGACTACGCCGTGCTCGCGCGCGACGCGGGCGTGCGGATCATCGGCGGGTGCTGCGGGACGATGCCCGACCACCTGCGCGCCATGCGCGCGGCGCTGGAGGAGCGCCCGCGGGGCGACCGCCCCTCGCTCGATGCGATCGCGGCGGCGCTCGGGGCCTTTTCGTCGGCCACGGACGGCACGGGCGACGACCCCGCGGCCCCCCGGCGCGAGCGGCGGCGGGCGCGCGACTAGAACAGCGGAAGCTGGTCGCCCGGCCGGGGCGGCGCCCGGAAGAGATCGCAGCGCAGCGCCGGATGCGGCCGGTCGAGCCCGAGCCGCGCCCGGACGACAGCCTTCCGGCGCGCGTGAAGTTCGGCCCAGACCCCCTGCCCCGTCATCCGCGTGCCGAAGGCGGGGTCGTAGTCGCGACCCCCGTGCATCGCGCGCACCCGGCCCAGGATCCGCGCGGCCCGATCGGGCACGGTCGCCTCCGCCCAGGCGCGGAACAGCCCCGCCACCTCCTGCGGCAGGCGAAGGGGAAGCGAGCTGAACCGCCAGGCCCCGGCGCGGGCCGCCGCCTCGGCCACCGACTCGAGTTCGTGGTCGGTCAGCGCCGGGATCACGGGCGAGAAGTTGACCATGACCGGAACCCCCGCCCGGGCGAGGTCCGCCACCACCTGAAGCCGCCGCGCCGGCGCGGGCGCCCGCGGCTCCATCCGCCGGGCGAGGCCGGCGTCGAGCGTGGTGACCGAGACCGCGACCGCCGCCAGCCCCTCGGCCGCCAGGTCCGCGAGGATGTCGAGATCGCGCAGGATGCCCGTCCCGCGCGTGGTCACGTGGACGGGATGGCGGAAGTCGCGCATCACCGCCAGAAGCTGCCGCGTCAGCCCCAGTTCGGCGTCGATCGGCTGGTAGGGGTCGGTGTTCGTTCCCAGCGCGATCGAGGCCGGGGCGTAGCCGGGGCGGCGCAGCTCGCGCGCGAGGACCTCGGCGATGCCCGGCCGCGCGATCAGCCGCGTCTCGAAGTCGAGTCCGGGGGACAGGTTCAGGAAGGCATGGGTCGGCCGGGCGTAGCAGTAGATGCAGCCGTGCTCGCAGCCCCGGTAGGGATTGACCGACCGGTCGAAGGGCAGGTCGGGCGAGCGGTTCCAGGTCAGCGCCGTGCGCGGCACCTCGGTCCGCACCTCGGTGCGGACCACGCGCGGCTCCTCGGGGATGTCCCAGCCGTCGTCCACGCCCTCGCGCGACAGGGGCTCGAACCGGCCGACGGCGTTCGACAGCGCCCCGCGCCCACGCGGGCGCTGGCCGGGCAGCAGCGTGGGATCGCGGTCCTCCATGATCGCCAAGACTAGAACATACGGCGAACGCCCGCCACCGATTCCCTGCTTGCGACGCGGTCCTGTCGGCTTTATCCGTGCCCGTGTCGCAAACCGGCGCACTGCGGGCGGGCTGCGGCCGCACAACCGTGTGGAACGCAAGGGGACTGCCGCGATGGCCGACGACGAGATCATCCTTTCGGAACTGTCGGACGACGAACTCGTGCTGCAGATGCACGACGACCTCTACGACGGCCTCAAGGAGGAGATCGAGGAGGCGGTCCACATCCTCATCGCGCGCGGCTGGACGCCCTACGACGTCCTGACGAAGGCGCTGGTCGCCGGCATGACGATCGTCGGCGCCGACTTCCGCGACGGGATCCTCTTCGTGCCCGAGGTGCTGCTCGCCGCCAATGCGATGAAGGGCGGCATGGCGATCCTGAAGCCCCTGCTGGTGGAGACGGGCGCGCCGCGCATGGGCAAGATGGTGATCGGCACCGTCAAGGGCGACATCCACGACATCGGCAAGAACCTCGTCGCGATGATGATGGAGGGGGCGGGCTTCGAGGTGCGCGATCTCGGGATCAACAACAGCGTCGAGAAGTATCTCGAGGCGCTGGAGGCCGAGAAGCCCGACATCCTCGGCATGTCCGCGCTGCTGACCACCACCATGCCCTACATGAAGGTCGTGATCGACACGATGAAGGAAAAGGGGATGCGCGACGACTACATCGTGCTCGTCGGCGGCGCCCCCCTGAACGAGGAGTTCAGCCGCGCCATCGGGGCCGACGCCTACTGCCGCGACGCCGCCGTCGCGGTGGAGACGGCGAAGCAGTTCGTCGCGCGCAAGCACAACCAGATGGGCGCCTGATCCGCCGCGGCGGCGGCCCCGCGCGGCGATCCGCGGCCCTTCCGCCCCGGCGGGCCGATCCCCATCTTCGTCGCGACGCCGCCGTGGAGCCGCCGATGCCCGCCCGCACCTTCGCCGTGATGATCCTGTCGGTGATCCTTGCCGCCGGCGCGACAATCGCGGTCTTCGCCGTGCTCGACCTTCCCCTGGTGGCGCTGGGCGTCGCCGCGCTGCTGGGCAGCCTCATCCTGGGATACCGGCGGTGGCGCTGATCCCCGACGACGCGACGCTGACGGAGGCGGGGCTGGCGCCGACGGGGCATGGCCGCGTGCTGCTGATCGCCTGCGGGGCGCTGGCGCACGAGGTGCTGGCGCTGATCCGGCTGAACGGCTGGACCCATCTCGACCTGCAGTGCCTGCCCGCGAACCTGCACCTGTGGCCCGACCGGATCACGGCCGAGGTGGAGCGGACGGTGCGCGCCCGGGGGTCGGCCTACGGGTCCGTCCACGTCCTATACGCCGATTGCGGGACGGGCGGCCTTTTGCAGGAAAAATGCAAGGATCTGGGCGTCGAAATGCTCTCGGGGCCTCACTGCTATTCGTTCTTTGAAGGCAATGCCGCCTTCGCCGCCAGGGCGGAGACCGAGTTCACGGCCTTCTACCTGACGGATTTCCTCGTCCGACAGTTCGATGCCTTTGTCTGGCGCCCCATGGGCCTCGACCGGCACCCTCAGTTGCGCGACACCTACTTCGCGCACTACGATCGCCTAGTCTACCAAGCCCAGACCGACGACCCCGCGCTCGACGCCAAGGCCCGCGACTGCGCGGCGCGGCTGGGCCTGCGCTACGAGCGGCGGTTCACGGGCTACGGCGACCTCGCGGCCGCGCTTGCGCAGGTCGCCGCCGCCTGAGGCGGGCGCGGCCTTCCCCTTCACCCAGCAGTCGCCTAGGGTCCGGCGATGGACCCCGCATCCGACACGCCCGAGACCTACATCCGCCGCTTCGCCGCGCTCTGGGGCGCCCGCGACGGTACGGGCCTCGCGCTGATGATGGCCGAGGATGCGGACGTCCTGTCGCTGTCGGGCCTCTTCTGCGAGGGACGCGAGGCCATCGCCGAGGCCTTCCGCGCCGAGTTCGCGGGCACTTTCGCGCGGGCGCGCCTGGTCACGGGCCGCACCAAGCTGCGCCCGCTGGGGCCGGGCGCCTGCATCCTGCACCAGCGGTTCGTCCTGTCGGGCCTGACCGATGCGGCGGGGCGCGACCTCGGGCGGATCGGCGCGCTGCTGACGGCCGTGCTGGTGGCCCGGGCGGGCGGCTGGCACGCCGCCTCGCTGACCTTCGCGGGTATGGACGGCTAGCCCGCCAGAAGCGCCTGGGCCGCCTGCCGCGCCGCATCGGTCACGGTGTCGCCCGCGAGCATCCGCGCGACCTCCTCCGTCCGCTCGGCCTCATCGAGCGGAACGACCGTGGTCGTGGTCATTCCCCTGGCCACGCGCTTCTCCACCCGCCAGTGGTGCGCGCCCCTGGCCGCGACCTGCGGGGAATGCGTGACCACCAGCACCTGCGACCCGGCGGCCAGAGCCTGCAGCCTGCGGCCCACGGCGTCGGCCGTGGCCCCGCCCACGCCCCGGTCGATCTCGTCGAAGATTAGGGTGAGGCCGGACGTGTCGCCCGTGAGGCAGACCTTCAGCGCCAGCAGGAAGCGCGACATCTCGCCCCCGCTGGCGATGCGGTTCAGCGGCCCCGCCGGCGCGCCGGGGTTGGTCGCGACCGTGAAGGTCACGGCATCGGTGCCCTCGGCCCCCGGCTCCGCCGGCTCCACCACCGTCCGGAAGACCGCGCGCTCCATCCTCAGCGGGGCGAGCTCGGCCGCCATCGCGGCGTCGAGCCGCGTCGCGGCCGCGCGGCGCACCTCGCGCAGGCCGGACGCCGCCGCGTCGTAGGCGCGCTCGGCGGCGCGCAGGGTCTCGGTCCGCGCGGCGATTCCGCGCGCGCCGCCGTCCAGCGCCTCCAGCCGCCCGCGCAGCCCTTCGGCGAAGGGGCCGAGATCGTCGGCCAGCACCCCGTGCTTGCGCGCCAGCGCGCGGATCGCGAAAAGCCGCTCCTCCAGCGCCTCGAGCGCGCCGGGATCGAAATCGAGCGCCTCGAGGCACGCCGCGACGCCGTCCTGCGCCTCGCCCAGTTCGGTCAGCGCACGGCCCAGAGCGGCCAGAGCGTCGTCCAGCCGTCCCTCGGCGCGGTCGGTGGCCCCTTCCAGCCAGCGGCGCGCATCCTCCATCATTCCCTCGGCCCCCTGGTCCGACAGCGCGGCGGCGGCCCTGCCGATGTCGGCGCGGATGCGCTCGGAGCCCTGCATCAGCCGGCGGCGGGCGTCCAGCACCGCCTCCTCGCCGGGCTGGGGATCGAGCTTGTCGAGCTCGCGCACCGCGTGGCGGAGGTACTCCTCCTCGGCCTGCGCCGCGGCCAGCGCGGCCTGAGCCTCGGCCAGGTCGCGGCGCGCGGCCGTCTGCGCGGCCCAGGCGACGCGCACCGGCCCGAGGTCGGCACCCGCGTAGGCGTCGAGCATCTGACGGTGCCCGCGCGGATTGAGAAGGCCGCGGTCGTCGTTCTGCCCGTGCAGCTCCACCAGGGTCTCGGAGAGGGCGCGGAGCAGCTCTGCCCCTGCGCGCCGGTCGTTGACATAGGCGGTTCGCCGGCCATCGGGCAGCGCCACGCGGCGCAGGATCACCTCGTCGGTCCCGGCATAGCCCGCTTCGGCCAGAACGGCATGGGCGGGATGGCCCTCGGACAGGTCGAACGCGGCCGTCACCTCGCCCGAGGCCGCGCCCTGCCGCACGAGATCGGCCCGACCCCGCCAGCCCAGCACGAAGCCGAGGCTGTCGAGCAGGATCGACTTCCCTGCCCCGGTCTCGCCGGTCAGCACGTTGAGCCCCGGCTGGAACGACAGGTCCAGCCGGTCGATGATCAGCATGTCGCGTATCTCAAGCCCGCGCAGCATGGCCCGCCCCCGCCAGCCGGCCCGTCAGAGCCATTCGCCCCGGATGACCTGACGGTAGATCTGGCTGAGCCAGTTGTCGCCCTGCGCCTCGGGCGTCAGGCCGCGCCCGGTGAGCAGGCGGTAGGCGTCGCCGTAGAAGGGGCTCGACTGGTAGTTGTATCCGAGGATGGCCCCCGCCGTCTGCGCCTCGTCGGTCAGGCCCAGCGCGAGGTAGGCCTCGACCAGCCGCAGCAGCGCCTCGGCGGTCTGCGTCGTGGTCTGGAAATCCTCGACCACCACGCGGAAGCGGTTGATCGAGGCCGCATAGTTCCCGCGCCGGAGGTAGTAGCGCCCGATCTCCATCTCCTTCGCGGCGAGCTGGTCGAAGGCGAGATCGAACTTGAGCGCCGCCGGCTGCGCGTACTCGCTGTCGGGATACTGCTCGATCACCGCGCGCAGGGCCTGCAGCGCCTGGAACGTGAGGCCCTGGTCGCGGCCGACCTCGTCGATCTGGTCGTAGTAGGACAGCGCGAGCAGGTACTGCGCATAGGCCGCATCCTCGTCACCCGGGTAGTTGTCGAGGAAGCGCTGCGCAGCGGCGCGGGTGTCCTCGTACTGCTGCGCCCGGTGATAGCTGAACGCCTGCATGATCAGCGCGCGCTTGGCCCATTCCGAATAGGGATAGAGCCGCTCCACCTCGGCGAAGTACCGCACCGCCGCCTCGGGATCGCGCGCCTGTTCCAGCTCCAGCTCGCCGCGCTGGTAGATCTGCTCGGGGGTCAGGCTGTCCAGCGGGGGCTCGGCCGCCTGTCGGGCGCAGCCGGCCAGCGCGAGGGCGATCAGCAGCGGTCCAAGAAGGCGCGCACCCGTCATTCCGCCCGTCATCCCTGCCGCCCTGCCTGCCTGCCGCCCCGCCCCGTGGCGTGCCGAACGGGCAGCCTGTCCAGGTTCGTGGCCCGTCCTATCACAGATAAATCGGGGGAGCAAAACGCCTTTCGCGCGGCCGGGCACCCCCTCCGCCGTCAGGCGTGGAGCGGCACGTCCGACCGGTGGACGCCCACGCCGGGCAGCTTGCAGCCCGTCTGCCGGCCGCATTCGGCGTAGTCGTAGGCGTCGTGGCGGGCGAACAGCGCGCGCAGCAGCCGGTTGGTCAGCGCATGGCCCGCGCGGATCCCGGTGTAGCGCCCGAGCACCGGCGCGCCCGCGAGCGCGAGGTCGCCCAGCGCATCGAGCATCTTGTGGCGCACCGGCTCGTCGCCGTGGCGCAGCCCGCCGGGGCTGAGCACGCGCGACCCCTCGAAGACCACCGCATTCGCGAGGTTGCCCCCCAGCGCCAGGCCGTTCGCGCGCATCAGGTCGACGTCGGCCTGCCGGCAGAAGGTGCGGCTGTCGCACAGTTCGCGAACGAAGGCGCCGTTGGCCATGCTCAGCCGCTTCTCCTGCTGGCCGATCGCGGGTTCGGCGAAGTCGATGCGGAAGTCGATCTCCAGCATCTCCGACGGCTCGAGCCGGGCCAGCGCCTCGCCCTCCCGGACCTCGACGGGCTTCAGGACGCGGATCGCCCGCACGGGTTCCGCCTGCTCGATCACGCCGGCGGCGAGGAACTCGCGCACGAAGGCGAGCGCCGAGCCGTCGAGGATCGGAACCTCGGGGCCGTCGATCTCGATCAGGGCGTTGTGGATCGCGCAGCCTGCGAGCGCGGCCATCACATGCTCGACCGTCGACACCGAGACGCCCCCGGCGTTCGCGATCCGGGTGCACAGCCGCGCGTCCTGCACCGCGTCCCACCGGGCCGGCACCAGCGCGTCGCCGCGCGCAACGTCGGTGCGCCGGAACCAGATGCCGTAGTTCGCCGAGGCGGGCTTGACGACCATGTGCACCGCGCCGCCGCCGTGCAGGCCCACGCCGGAAAAGACCACCTTCGATTTCAGCGTACCTTGCACAGGGGCTCCCCGGATCGTCCTGGCGGCAGGCCCCGAGGGGCCGCCGGTCACGGGCCGACCGCAGGTGCCGCCGGCCCATCCCTCAGGTAAGGACGGGGCGCGCGGATCACAATTCACTCTTTGTGACCGGATGTAACAGTTCGCCCGGCCTGCGGCGGGGCCCTGCCCATCGTCTTGCAATCCGTTGTCCCCAAACGAAAAAGGCCCGGCGAACCGGGCCATCCTCGTGATCGTCTGCGATCAGTTCGCCTGCCGGCGCAGGAAGGCCGGAATCTCGATCCGCTCCTGGTCGGCGCTGAGCCCGGGCTCGTCGTCGTAGGCTGTCACCTGCGGTTGCGCGCGCGGGGCGGACGCCCGTTCGGCGGGGGCCTCGGCGTGGCCGGCCATGCGGTTGATCAGCGTCCCGATCCCGAACCGGGCCTTCTCCGCCCCGGCGCGCTGGGCCGCCTGCGCGGGGGCCGCGGCCTGCTGCCGCGGCGGCGCGCCGGCGGGGCGCTGCTGTGCGGCCGGGTTCTTGCTGACGGCCGCCTGAAGGCGGGCCAGCGCCTCGGGCGACGGGGTGCCGGTGGGGCGCGCGCGGGGCGCGACGAAGGCCGCCGCATCGTCGTCCGGCGCCATCGCACGCGGCGCGGGCTGCGCCGCCTGCGGGCGATACACCGGGGCGGGCAGGCCGTCGTCGGCAAGGCTGCGATCCTCGGCGAAGGCGTCGTGGCCGTCCACCGGATCGAAGAGCGAAGGTGCGGGCGCGGGCGCGGGCGCCTGAGGCGCGGGATGGTAGGCGGGCACGGTGGCGGCGGCCGGCTCGCGGCGCGGCTCGGGGGCCTGGACCGCGGGCAGCGGCTGGGCCATCGACCGGCGATGGACCGGGGGAACCTCGGCGCGGATCGCGCTGGCGTCGATGCCCGTGGCCACGACCGAGACGCGGATCGCCCCTTCCATCGCGGTGTCGAGCGTGCTGCCCACGATGATGTTGGCGTCGGGGTCGACCTTCTCGCGGATGATGTTCGCCGCCTCGTCCAGCTCGAACAGGGTGAGGTCGTAGCCGCCGGTGATGTTGATCAGGACGCCCTTGGCGCCGTTCAGGCTGATCTCGTCCAGCAGCGGGTTGGCGATGGCCTTCTCGGCCGCCTGCACGGCGCGGTTGTCGCCCGACGCCTCGCCCGTGCCCATCATCGCCTTGCCCATCTCGTCCATCACCGCGCGGACGTCGGCGAAGTCGAGGTTGATGAGCCCCGGCCGCACCATCAGGTCGGTCACCCCCTTGACCCCCTGGTAGAGCACGTCGTCGGCCATCGCGAAGGCCTCGGTGAAGGTCGTGCGCTCGTTCGCCAGACGGAACAGGTTCTGGTTCGGGATGATGATCAGCGTGTCGACGACCTTCTGCAGCGCCTCGATCCCGTCCTCGGCCTGCTTCATCCGCTTGTTGCCCTCGAACTGGAAGGGCTTGGTGACGACGCCGACGGTCAGCACGCCCAGCTCGCGCGCGGCCTGCGCGATGATCGGGGCCGCGCCCGTTCCGGTGCCGCCGCCCATGCCGGCGGTGATGAAGCACATGTGCGCGCCCGCAAGGTGATCCACGATCTCCTCGATCGTCTCCTCGGCGGCCGCGGCGCCGACCGTGGGCCGCGCGCCCGCGCCCAGCCCCTCGGTGACCTTGACCCCCATCTGGATCTTCGAACCCGCGCGGCTCTGCTGGAGCGCCTGGCTGTCGGTGTTGGCGACGACGAACTCCACCCCCTCCAGGTTCTGGTCGATCATGTTGTTGACGGCGTTGCCACCCGCGCCGCCGACACCGAAGACCGTGATCCGGGGCTTCAACTCGTCCCGCGCCGAGGGCGCCATCATCAGATTGAGTGCCATTGCCTATCCGCCTGCTTTTGTAAGTGCGCCATGCCGCGGGGGAAGCCGCCCCGGTCGCGTTGAAGGTGACCCGTCCAATTCAATCCAACCGGCGCCACCGCCCGTCCCCGGCGCTTCCGCTCAGTCTTCCCGCCAGCTTATCCACAGTCCCGCGGCAGGTCACGAGAAAAACCGCGCGCGGCCCGCGAAACAGGGCGCGCCCCGCCGGACGGTCAGCGGGATCCTGCCCCGGATGCCGCATCCCGCGGGTCACCAGTTGTCCTTGAACCATCGCACCGCCCGCTTCAGCGACCGCGCCGGATAGCGCTCGGTCGGGATGTCGAAGTCCCACCATTCGTCCTGCGGATGCGCGGCGAAGAGGCAGAGCCCCACCGCGCCGCTGAAGGCAGGCCCGGTCACCGCCTGCGGCAGCCCCTGCACGCGCAGCGGACGGCCGAGCCGCACGCGCTGGCCCAGGATTCGCGCCGCTAGCCCGTCGAGGCCCGGGATCTGGCTGCCCCCCCCGGTCAGCACGATCTGCTGGCTCGGCAGGTGCTCGAACCCGGCGGCGTCGAGGCTGACGCGGACCTCCTCGAGGATCTCCTCCACGCGGGGGCGCATGATGCCGATCAGCTCGGTCCGGCTGACCTGCCGCCGGTCCTTCTCCCAGTCGCCGCTGTCGCCGCCGATGTCGATCATCTCGCGGTCGTCCATCCCCGTCGCCTGCACCCCGCCGTGCTTGGTCTTGATCCGCTCGGCGGTGGCCAGCGGCACCTGCAGGCCCTTGGCGATGTCGGAGGTCACGTGGTCGCCGCCCATCCGTACGGCATCGGCGTAGATCATGTGCTTCTTGATGAAGATCGACACGCCCGCCGACCCGCCGCCGATGTCGACGCAGGCGGCGCCCAGTTCCTGCTCGTCCTCGACGAGGCTCGCGATGCCCGAGACATAGGCCGACGACGCGATCCCCGCGAGCTCGAGGTCGCAGCGGTTCATGCAGTACAGCAGGTTCTGGATCGCGACCGTCTCGACGCTCAGCATGTGCATGTCGCAGGCGAGACGGTGGCCGATCTGGCCGCGCGGGTCGCCGAGCCCGGTGCGGTGGTCGAGGGCGAAGTTGACGGGCTGGGCATGGAGCACGTCGCGCCCGGGGCCGAGGTCGGGCACGTCGCAGGCCGCGAGCACCCGCGCCACGTCCTGCCCGGTCACCACCGCGTCCTGCAGCGCAAGCTCGCCCGCAAGGCCGTAGCTGCGCGGCTCCGCGCCGGAGAAGCAGGCGATGGCGTGGTCGACGCGGACGCGCGCCATCTTCTGCGCGGCCTGCACGGCGGTGCGGATCGCGCGCTCGGTCTCGTTCATCTGGACGATCTCGCCGAAGCGGACCCCGCGCGAGCGGGTGGTGGCCGCGCCGATGATGCGGAACGACGACTGCCCGGCCATCGGGCCCACGCCGTCGGCCTCGTTGATCTGCTCCGGCCCGTCGAAGCGCAGGATCAGGCAGGCGATCTTCGACGACCCCACGTCCAGGATGGCGATCACGCCACGCTGCATCGCCGCGCGCCGCATGTTCCGCATGGCGCGCTGCGACTGGTAGAGGTCGGTCATAGTTCGCTCTCCTCGGGTGGGATGATGCCTTGGGCGCGGCGCAGGCTGGTCAGCGCGTCGGGGGCCAGCCGCAGCGTCGGGCGGGACTGGATGCGCAGGTCGATCGCGGTCAGGTCGCGCGCGAGCAGCCCCTCGGCCTTGTCGAGCGCGAGCAGCCGCTCCAGCGCGCGGACGGGCTCGGCGACGGGCAGAAGGATGCGCTGGTCGCGGTCAAGCACGATGTCCCAGCGCCGCTTGCCCATGCGCACGAGCCCGCGGACGCGCTGGGTCAGCGGGCCGGCGGCGGCGACCAGCGCCAGCGCCTCGGGCACGGCGGCGTTCGCGCCCTCGCCCGCCAGCACCGGCAGGTCGGCCCGGTCCGCGCGCGCGAGGATCATCGCCACGCGCTTGCCGCCCTCGTCGAGCAGGTTCAGCCCCTCGGGCGTGCGCCAGATCGCGACCGGCACCCGCTCGGTCACCGTGACCTGGAGGACGCCGCCCGACCGCACGCGCAGCTCCACCCCCGCCACCGCGTCGAGCGTGGCGATCCGCGCCCGGATCGCGGGCAGGTCGAGCGTGAAGCTCGACTGCGGCAGCGTCACCCCCGCCATCTCGCGCACCGCGTCGGCCAGCGCCGGACTGGCCCCGTCGACGGCCATCAGCGTCACCATGAACTCGGGCCGCTCCTCGACCGAGGCGCGCAGGTCGGCCCAGCCCTGCCCGATCGCCGCGCGGCGCCCGTCGTCGGCGAGGTAGACGCCGGCCGCCAGCGCCAGCACGAAGGCGGGCAGGCCGACCCGCATCAGCGCGCGGAACAGCGGCGTCAGCCACAGGCGCTGCATCCGGTAGGCGGCGCGGCTCGGGGCCGGGTCGCGGCGGCCGGGCGCGGGCTCGGCCGGTCGTCGCAGCGGGATCAGCGATCGCACGAGGCGTCCTCCACCATCCAGGCGCAGAGATCGGGAAAGGGCACCCCGGCATGGGCCGCCTGCTCGGGCGCGAGCGACGTGGGCGTCATCCCGGGCTGGGTGTTCGTCTCCAGCAGGATCAGCCCGTCGAGCCCCCGTCCCTCGTCCCAGCGGAAGTCGGTGCGGCTGAGGCCGCGGCAGCCCAGCGCCCGGTGCGCGCGAAGCGCGTGGTCGAGGCAGGCCGCCGCCACCGGGTCGGGCACCTCGGCCGGGATCACGTGGCGCGAGCCGCCGGGCGCATACTTCGCGTGATAGTCGTACCACCCCTCGGTCAGGATGTCGGTGACGCCCAGCGCGCGGTCGCCCATCACGGTGGTCGTCAGCTCCCGGCCGGGCGCATAGGCCTCGACCATCACCATCGCGGGCATCGCGTCGTCGAGCGGCGGCGTGTTGGCCCCCTCGGGGACGATGTGGATGCCGACCGACGAGCCCTCGTTGTTCGGCTTGACCACATAGGGCGGGGGCATGACGTGGCGCGCCCGCACCGCGTCGCGCGGGGCGATCACGCTGTCGACCACCGGCAGCCCGGCCGCGCGGTAGGCGGCCTTCGTCCGCGTCTTGTCCATCGCCAGCGCCGAGGCGAGCACCCCCGAATGCGTGTAGGGGATCCGCAGCCATTCGAGCAGGCCCTGCACGCAGCCGTCCTCGCCCCAGCGGCCGTGCAGCGCGTTGAAGGCGACGTCGGGCGACAGGTCCGTCAGGCGCGCGGACAGGTCGGGGCCGGCATCGACCTCCACCACGTCATACCCCACCTCCCGCAGGCCCCGGGCGCATTCCCGCCCCGACACGAGCGAAACCTCGCGCTCTGTCGAGGGGCCGCCCATCAGTACCGCCACGCGGGGGCGCGTCCCGGAAGACCTGCCCGCCATCACTGCCCTTCGGGGCATTCGCCCCTGCTTTTCGTTGGGGGCCACGCCCCGGAATGGATGGGCTCGCGCCCCCTGCCGTCCGCCGCCGACCCGGGGTCAGGTCCCCGCCGCCGGGTCCGCCCGCCCGCTTGATTCATCCAGCGGCTCACCGACCCGCATGATTTCCCACTCTAGCGTCAAACCGCTGGAATCGAAAACCCTTTTTCGCACCGCCTCGCCGAGTTTCTCCAGATCGGCGGCCGTCGCCCCGCCGGCGTTCAGCAGGAAGTTCGCGTGCATCGCGCTCATCGCGGCCCCCCCGAGGCGCGCCCCGCGCATCCCCGCCCTGTCGATCAGCGTCCAGGCCTTGAGGTCGTGGGCGTCGTCCGCGCGCCCCGTGGAACTGAACCCGGCCGGATTGCGGAAGGTCGACCCCGCGCTGCGCTCCTTCGTGGGCTGGCTCGCGTCGCGCCTGGCCACCTGTCCGGCCATCCGCGCCTCGAGCACGGCGGGGTCGCCCGCCCCCGCGCGGAACGTCGCCGCGACGATCACCGCGCCCTCGGGCACGTCGCTCTGCCGGTAGCGCAGCGACAGGTCCGCCGCCGGCACCTCGCGGACCGAGCCGTCGCGGAAGACGATGCGGGCCGACACCAGATGATCCGCCACATAGCGGCCGTAGCAGCCCGCGTTCATCCGCACGGCCCCGCCGATGCTGCCCGGGATGGTCCGCAGGAACGCAAGGTCCAGCCCCGCCGCCGCCGCCCGCCGCGCGACATGCGCGTCCAGCGCCGCCGCCCCCGCCGTCACCCGGCCGCCGTCCACCGCGATCCCGTTGAACCCCCGCCCCAGCCGCACCACCACCCCCCGGATGCCCCCGTCGCGCACGATGAGGTTCGACCCGACCCCCATCGGGAAGACGGGGACGGCCGGGTCGAGGCCGCGAAGGAAGGCAGCGAGGTCGCCCTCGTCCGCCGGCTGGAACAGCCAGTCCGCCGGGCCGCCCACGCGCAGCCAGGTGAGGTCGGCGAGCGGGCGGCGCGGGGTCAGGGTGCCGCGGACGGGCGCCGCGCCGATCCCGGTCATCGCGGCCGCGGGCGGCTCACCCGCGCAAGGACCGCCGCGACGATCCATCCCGCGAGAAGCGCGGCCACGAGCAGCCCGACCCAGGCCGCCAGGATGGCCCATCCGATCCCGTCGTAGCCGCCGGCCCGGTTCGCCTGGACGGCGAACCCGCCGCCGACCCCGGCGCCGACCAGGGCCGCGGCCCCGACCCACCGGCCGAAGCCGGCGCGCGCGGCGATGCCGGCCAGGACGGCCGTCGCGAGGGCCGTGCCGACGGCGAAGACGAGCACGCCCTCCATCACTTCGCCCCCAGGGCCATCCGCCGCATCCACCGCCACAGATGCACCACCGGCCAGCGCAGGAGGCTGACCCCCGCCGCCAGCAGGACGATCCCCCAGTAGGGCCCGTTCGTCCAGGTCACCCAGCCGAGGATCGGCACCCCCACGGCAACCAGCGCATAGGCCGCGCGCCAGTGGCGGTCGCGGCTGGGCAGGAAGGCCACGAGGTTCGCCGCGACCATCCAGAGCCCGGCGGCGACGAGGGCCGCGGTCATGCGGCGACCGGCCCGGCCAGCGCCGCCGCCAGACCATGCGCCCAGCCCGAGATCGTGCCCGCGCCGAGGCAGACCACCATGTCGCCCGGCCGCGCCTGCTCGCGCACCAGCCGCTCGAGGTCGGCCTCGCCGAGGATCGCGCGGGCGTGGCGGTGGCCATGGGCGATCAGGCCCGCCACGAGGTCGTCGCGGCTGGCCCCCGCGATGGGCTCCTCGCCCGCGGCGTAGACGTCGGCGATGGCCACCACGTCGGCCTCGTTGAAGCAGGTGCAGAAGTCCTCGAACAGATGGCTCAGCCGCGTGTAGCGGTGGGGCTGGTGGACGGCGATGATCCGGCCCTTCGTCGCCTGCCGCGCGGCGCGCAGCACCGCCGCGATCTCCACCGGATGGTGGCCGTAGTCGTCGATGATGGTGACGCCGCGCACCTCGCCCACCTGCGTGAACCGGCGGTTGACCCCGCCAAAGGCCGCCAGCGCCGCGCGGATCTCGTCCTTCTTCATCCCGAGGAACCGCGCGACGGCCACGGCCGACAGCGCGTTCGACACGTTGTGGTCGCCCGGCATCGGCAGGGTGCAGCCCTTGATGAGGCTGCCCTCCCCCTCGGACTGGAGCGCCACGTCGAACTGCGCGACGCCCCCCGCGTAGCGCAGGTTGATCGCGCGCACGTCGGCCTGCGCGTTAAAGCCGAAGGTCACGACCCTGCGGTCGGTCACGCGCCCGACCAGCGCCTGCACCTCGGGGTGGTCGGTGCAGCAGACCGCAAGGCCGTAGAACGGCACGTTCGACACGAAATCGAGAAAGCCCTTCCGCAGCGCGTCGAAGGTGCCCCAGTGCTCCATGTGCTCGGGGTCGATGTTGGTGACGATCGCGATCGTCGCGGGCAGGCGGTTGAAGCTGCCGTCGGATTCGTCGGCCTCGACCACCATCCACTCGCCCGCGCCGGCCCGCGCGTTCGACCCGTAGGCGTGGATCACCCCGCCGTTGATCACCGTGGGGTCGAACCCGCCGCGGTCCAGCAGGGTCGCCACCATCGTCGTGGTCGTGGTCTTGCCGTGCGTGCCGGCGATGGCGATGTTCGAGCGCAGCCGCATCAGTTCGGCCAGCATCTCGGCCCGGCGCACGACGGGCAGCTTCCTTCGCCGCGCCTCCTCCAGTTCGGGGTTGCCGGGCTTGATCGCCGAGGAGACGACGACCACCGCCGCCTCGCCGATGTTCTCGGCGCGCTGGCCCTCGTGGACGGCGGCCCCCAGCGCCACCAGCCGGTCGGTGATCTTCGTGGCCTTCGCGTCCGACCCCTGGACGCGGTAGCCGAGCGTCATCAGCACCTCGGCGATGCCCGACATGCCGATGCCGCCGATGCCCACGAAATGGATCGGCCCGAGTTCGACCGGCAGCTTCGTCGCCGCGTTCATGCCGTCACCCTCTCCGCCAGCGTCTCGACCAGTCCCACCAGACGCGCGGTCGCGTCGGCACGCCCCTGCCCCGCCGCGTTGGCGGCCATCCGCGCGGCGCGGGCGGGGTCGCCCAGCACGGCGGCGAGGTGACGCGCCAGCGTCGCGATGTCAAGCGCGGCCTCGGGCACGAGGATCGCGGCCTCGGCCTCGACCAGCGCGCGGGCGTTCGCGGTCTGGTGGTCGTTCGTTGCGGCCGCGAAGGGGATCAGGATCGCGGGCCGCCCCACCACGCCGATCTCGGCCACCGACGACGCCCCCGCGCGCGACACGACGAGCTGCGCCTCGGACAGGCGGCGGGGGAGGTCGGCGAAGAAGGGCGCGACCTCGGCCGCAATGCCGGCCGCGGCATAGGCCGCGCGCACCCGTTCCACGTCCTCGTCGCGCGCCTGGTGCGCCACGCGCAGCCGCGCGCCCAGATCGGCGGGCAGCGCCGCGACCGCGCCCGGCACCACGTCCGACAGGACGCGCGCGCCCTGGCTGCCGCCGATCACCAGAAGGCTCATCGCATGGTCGCCCGGCGGGCTGTAGGGGGTTCCCGCGCGCTCCAGGACGGCGGCGCGGACGGGGTTCCCGGTGTACCGACCCTCGATCCCCGGCGGCAGGCCGGTGGGCCAGGTGCCGCAGGCGACCGCATGGACGCGGGGCGCGAAGCGCGCGTTGACGCGCCCGAGGACGCCGTTCTGCTCGTGGATCATGCGCGGCAGCCGCAGCAGGGTCGCGGCGGCGAGCGCCGGGATCGTGGGGTAGCCCCCGAAGCCCACGACCACCGCCGGCCGGTCGCGCCGCATCCGCCGCACCGCGGCCAGCGCGCCCGCGCCGATGCGGAAGGGCACCGCGGCCCGCGCGAGCGCGCCGCCGCGCGCGGGGGTGGCCGACGAGACCTGCTCCACCCCCACCACGTGCGGGAAGCCGCCGGCGTAGCGCGCGCCGCGCGCGTCGGTGGACAGGCGCACCCGCCAGCCGCGCCGCACCATCGCCTCGGCAAGGGCCTGCGCGGGGAACATGTGGCCCCCCGTGCCGCCCGCCGCGATCAGCAGCAGCGGCGCGGGCCGGGCCCCCACGTCCATCAGCGCCCCCGGCCCGACAGGATGTCGCCGATCTGCCCCTGCGGCCGGCTGCGCGTCAGCGCGAGCAGCATGCCCATCGTGATCCCCGCCGCGATCACCGAGGACCCGCCGTAGCTGACGAAGGGCAGCGTCATTCCCTTGGCGGGCAGCAGCCGCACCGCCACGCCCATGTTGATCATCGCCTGGACGCCGAAGATGCAGGCGAGCCCCGCGCCGGCGAGGCGGATGAAGGGATCGCGCTCGCGCGTCAGGCGGTAGAGCGAACGCACTACCACCGTGGCGTAGAGGAGGATGATCACGAGCACGAGGACCAGCCCGTATTCCTCGGCGGCGACGGCGATGATGAAGTCGGTGTGCGCGTCGGGCAGCGACCACTTGACCTGCCCCTCGCCCACGCCGACGCCGAAGAAGCCGCCCTCCTGGATCGCGTTGGTGGCGTAGCCGAGCTGCGTCCGGGGGTCGAGGTCGGGGGTCAGGAAGCCGTCGATCCGCCGCGCGAAATGCTCGGAGTTCGCATAGGCGAACATCCCCGCCGCCACCACGAGCCCGACCACCGTGGCGATCAGCAGGAACGGCGCGCCCGCCGCGAAGTAGACCACCCCCCAGCCGAACATCACCAGCATGGCCTGGCCGAAATCGGGCTGGAGCGCGAGGAACGCGGTGCAGACGACCGCGATCGCGAACGAGATCATGCGCCCCGGCGGCCCCTGCGGATCGAGGCTCGCGGCCATGAGCCAGGCGGTGAGCACGACGAAGCCGGGCTTGAGGAACTCCGACGGCTGCAGGCTCGCGAAGCCGAGGCTGAACCAGCGCACCGCCCCCTTGCCGTAATCGGTGCCGGCGAAGGGCAGCGCCGCGAGCGCGAGGAAGGCCAGGGCGAAGCCGACGACGCCGATCCGGCGCACCATGGCCGGCGACAGGAGCGAGCAGCCGACCATCGTCGCCAGCGCGAGCGCACCGAACAGCACCTGCCGCTGGACGTAGAAGAACGGCTGGAGCCCGTTGCGCGTGGCCAGCGGAACCGAGGCGGCGAGGCCGAGCAGGATCCCGATCCCGAACAGCGCGACCACCGCCGTCATCGACCACTTGTCGATCGTGCGCCACCAGCGCGACAGCACCGGCTCGGTCGCCCGCATAGGCATGGAGCCATAGACCATCTCAGTCATGGGGATCGCCTGTCCGTCTGCTCTGCCGCTGGCCCGGTCTGCGCCGCGCCTTGGGCGGAAGGGTAGCAAGGATGCCGCGCGCTGGCCAGCGAAAATGCGCCGAGCGGGCGGCGGATCAGGCCGGCTCGATCCCCGGCAGCGCCTGCACCAGACGGGCGAAGTCGGCGCCGCGCGCCTCGAAGTCGGCGTACTGGTCGAAGCTGGCGGCGGCGGGGGCGAGCAGGACGACCTCGCCCGGTGCGGCCTCGGCCGCGGCGCGGGCCACCGCCTCGGCCATGGTGCCCGCGATCTCGTGCGGGGTCTCGCCCAGCTGCAGCGCGAACTCGCGCGCGGAATGGCCGATGAGATAGGCCTTGACGACCGGGCCGAGGTGGGGCGCGAGGCCTGCGATGCCTCCCTCCTTCCCCAGGCCCCCGGCGATCCAGCGGATGCGCGCGAAGGCCTGGAGCGCCTTCGCCGCCGCGTCGGCGTTGGTGGCCTTCGAGTCGTTCACGAAGCGCACCCCGCCCCGCGCGCCGACCAGCTGGCTGCGGTGCGGCAGGCCGCGGAAGCTGCGCAGCGCCGCCTCGATCGGGCGGGGGCCGAGCCCCAGCGCGCGCGTCGCGGCCCAGGCCGCGCAGGCGTTCTGGTGGTTGTGCGCGCCCGGAAGCCCGCCGATCCCGCGCAGGTCGACCGAGGCGACCTGCCGCCCCCTGCGCCATTCGGCAAGGAATCCCTTCCGCGCGGAGACCGACCAGCCGAACCCGTCGAGCCTCGAGCCCGACGCGATGCGGATCACGCGGTCGTCGGCGGCCCCCTCGGCGATCTGGCCGGCGAGATACCGCCCCTCGATCTCGTCCACGCCGATGACCGCCCGGTCGGGGCCGCCCTCGGCGAACAGCCGGCGCTTGGCGGCGAAGTAGCCCCCCATCCCGCCGTGCCGGTCGAGGTGGTCGGGCGACAGGTTCGTGAAGACCGCCACGTCGGGCGTGAGGGCGCGCGCGAGATCGGTCTGGTAGCTCGACAGCTCCAGCACCACGACCGAGCCGTCGGTGGCGGGATCGAGGTCGAGGACGCCGCGCCCGATGTTGCCCCCCATCTGGCTGGGGCGGCCGGCTTCGGTCAGGATGTGGTGGATCAAGGCCGTCGTCGTGGACTTGCCGTTGGACCCGGTCACGCAGACGACGCGCGGCGTCGTCGCGAAGTCGCCCCAGCCCGCCCCGGCGAAGCTGCGGAAGAAGAGCCCGATGTCGTTGTCGACCGGCACCCCGGCCGCCAGCGCCGCGGCGATGGCGCGGTGCGGCGCGGGATAGAGATGCGGGATGCCCGGGCTCACGATCATCGCGGCGACCCCCTCGAGCGCGCCGCGGCGCGTGGGGTCGTGCAGCGCGAACCCCTCGGCCGCGGCCGCGGCGCGCGCCTCGGCCCCGTCGTCCCAGCAGAGCGGCTCCGCCCCGCCCGCGGCCAGCGCGCGCGCGGCCGAGAGGCCCGACCGCCCCAGCCCCAGCACCGCCACGCGCCGCCCGTCGAACCCCCTCACCGGAATCATCGGTGCGTCCTCACAACCGGATGTCGTAGGTCACCCAGGCCGTCTCGGCCGCCATGCGGTCGTAGAGCGCGCGGGCCGCCGCGTTGTCGCGCGCCGTGATCCAGCGCACGACGCTCCAGCCCCGCCGCCGGCCCTCGTCGGCGACGCGCTCGATCAGTGCCGCGGCGACGCCTGCGCCCCGCGCCTCGGGTGCAACGAAGAGGTCGTCGAGGAAGCCCCCGACGCTTGCCGCGAGGGGCCGCGCGAACGGCCGGGCGTGGGCCAGGCCGACCAGCGCGCCGTCCTGTTCCGCCACCCATCCCGACACCTCGTGCGCGGGGTCCGTCAGCCAGTCCCAGACCCGGTCTCGCATCGCCTCGTCCTGCTCGGCCCCGTAGAACGCGGCGTAGCCGGCGTAGAGCCGTCCCCATCCCTCGCGGTCGCCCGCGTCGACCGGCCTGACCTGCATCAGCGCACCTTCAGCGTCGCGAGCCCGATCATCGCGAGGATCAGGCTGATGATCCAGAAGCGGATCACGATCTGCGGCTCGGCCCAGCCCTTCTTCTCGAAGTGGTGGTGGATCGGCGCCATCAGGAAGACGCGCCG